>Ga0099825_1006484_pt1 | contig 14610 bp, 9 predicted proteins | sample SiratroredBW_FD_76838 | JGI IMG/M metagenome (GOLD analysis project Ga0099825, IMG submission 76838) | Root nodule microbial communities of legume samples collected from California, USA - Siratro red BW | ecosystem: Host-associated > Plants > Roots > Nodule | place: USA: California | collected... | reverse complement strand
TGTAGTGACCAAGCCAGAATTTTGTTTGTATGGGCACGGTTTGAAGATCTTCGGATAAATCACATGTAAAGAAAAGAGAAATAAAAAAGTATTATTTTCACTGGAGCATCTGTTGTGCTCCCTTTTTTTAAAAATTAATCTTTAAGACATGAATATACAAAATGTAAAAGGTATATAATATTAAATAGGTAAATAGCCATCAAAGTTTTCTATTATGTGAGACTTGTTAACGTATCTTTTAAAAGAATGGAAAAGAATTAATTTAATTCCTAAATTTGTAAAAGTGATATAATTACATTTATTGTTATTACTAGCATATTTTACGAGATAATTTTATTACTTATTGTAATTTTAAGAGTCAATTTGATATTAAATAAAAAAATATTATTATTAAATTATATAATAAAAAAGGATCAATTCTTATGTGAACACGTTCAGAAAATAATAAAATTTATTGTTTTCAAATATTAAATTGACGGTGTTTTATACGTTTTGGTATCTAATTCTAGATTTTAGTATCAGATCCTAGGTTTGCGTATTATTATTTACGTTCATGGATAGTCCTAAGAAGAAGGGAAAACATTCATGGATAGTCGTAAGAAGAAGGAAAACATTCATCGATAGAAGAAGGTAAAAGTTCTTCCGCATTTTGTGAAGATAGTGTGGGTAGCCAACTTGACTGCTGTCTATTATTTTGATTATTTAAATTATGCTACATTTTGTCGTTCATGTTCATCTTCGGTGATCCTTGAAGTAATATAGTGATATCTCTCACCTACCGGAGATTATTTAGGTTTAAAGTGGTAAGTAAAAGAAATTAACAATATTAAAAGAAATTAACAATATTAAATACATCTTATCTATTAAAGATAAGATTAATTTAATATATATATATATATATATATATATATATATATAAATAAAATAAATTTTACTTCTTAATATTATATCAATATGATATCAAAAATTAGTTAAAATTTCTCTTAATCAAAATTTTAACTTATTTATTATTAGCTATAAGACTTTCTTCTATTATGGTACTTGATGTCTTTGGCGTTTCTAAATATTAAAAGAATTAGAATTAGAATATTAGGTTTATTTTTGTAACCAAATGATTTTATTTCCACATACATTGTCAATGTTACAAAGTAAACAATTTGTGCTCTAAGTACTAAAAGAATTAGAATACTTTGAGTGACTTGTAATATTTATTTCATTTTTTTCATTGTTTTGAGAAAATTATAAAATTCAAATAATAAAAATGAAATTAGGATATATAATAAAATGGAGATATAGAAAAAGAAAATTAACAAAAGAAAAAAAGGAATGCAAAAGATATGAGAATAAAAAAGATTCTCTTTATTTTTCTATTTATAAAACAAAAGAGTTGAATATATATTAGCAAGTAACTTTTAGCTAAAGAAAGAGAAAACAAAACAAAAAACTAACAAAGACTACACACATATACGAACAAAATCAACTAAGAATAAAACAATTACAAACTGACTATGTTATAAAAGACAAAATAAAAGTATATATAATAATTAAATTTTGTCATAAAGATAATATAATAAAATTGATATTAACTTCCTTTTAGAATCTTCCTATTCATATCCTTATTGATGAGATCCATCTTATAACAAATATTTTTAGAAAAATTGAAAGATGGAGAACTTAAGGTTTTCATATAAATGTCAGTCAATTGCTTTGTAGTGAAAATGAGAAGCAAATAGATGAAATCCTTCTTCAATTATTTCCTAACAATGTGACAATCTATTTATATGTGTTTTGTATGGTTCATGAAACATTGGATTTAATGCAATCTATTTTATCAAGTCATTGTTGCAATATAAAAAAAGTGACTGCTCATGAGGGAATTTGAATTCTTAAAAAAAAAAAAATACTAGTCATTGAATTTCATGGTCATTGTCCTTTATTTAGCTTCACAAGAACTCTTTGATATTGTTCCTTACTTTTTTCCATGATATAAGTGATTTATCAAGATACACACTAAAACAGTCATTAATTGTCATAAATCACTACATGTGCCCTATCACTATTACAAAAGACTTTTAGATGGGTATAAGTGTTGGAAGAGAAAAATAAACCAAGACTTGGAGTTCCTTTAATATAATTGGGAATTATAATTATTACAATATAGACAATTGTAGGCTTAACAAGAAACTGAGAAAGTTACTAAATGTTGAACAGAAAATGTTATGTTAGGTTTGAACATATGTGAATGATACACTTCTAGTAGAAAACACTTTAACAAAATTATCAATAGGAGTGACTGCAGGTTTGGAGGCTAAAAGACTTACATCTGTTAACAACTCTAATGTATATTTTCTTTGATTTACCATTATTCCTTTTTTACTTCTTGCTATTTCCAGAACAAGAAAATATCTTACATCCCCAAGAACCTTGATCTTGAATGTCTTATTCAAAGTTTGTTTGACTCGATCAATCTCTTCTTTATCATTTTTTGTCAAAATTATATCATTCACATACACGAACAATGGTGTAAAAGATCCTTTAGAAAAATTAATGAATAAAGAATGATCATTCATAAATTAAGTATATCTTGTAGGAAGCAAAAAAGATGACAATTTAGCAAATCTCTCTGCTGACTTGCTTAAGGTCATATAAAGCCTATTTTTAATTTACAAACTTGTATTTTTTAAATAGAAGTTAATCTAGGAGGAGTAACCATGTATACATCTTCTTTCAATTATCCATGTAAGAAGACATTGTTTATGTCTAACTATTTTAAGTTCCACTTATAGATAGAAGCTAGAGAAAGAAACAATCTTATAGTGGTCATCTTTGTTATTTGCTGTTAGAGAGAACATTTCAAGGTAGTCAATGTTTGTGTATCTCTTCGCCACTAACCTTGATTTATACCTTTTAAGAGTCTCATAAACCTTATACTTTATTTTGAATACCCATTTGTAATTTGTGTCAATTTTGTCCTTGAGCAAAAGAATAGTCTTCCATGTTTGATTTGACTCTAAAATAAATATATCATATTATATAATTTTTTTTCAACTATCATATTTCATAGTTTTAAAATAAGTGTTTAACTCAATACGTGAACAAATAAAAAAAAACAAAAATGTGTAAGAAAGAGATAATTTGTTAAAGATAAAATAGAATTCAAAAGATATTTAACTTTTAAAAAATGTATTAAAATATTTAATTTTTTTAATGAGCAAGTGACTTAATATTCTGAATGTTATAAGTTATTTGAATGCGAAGTATAACAATTTTGATGTAACCAACATGCTGAAACAGGAAAGCAGCACATCGAAAATCATCTTTAGGTTGGTTTTCCTAATAAATCACATCAATTTCATCTTCAATGAGAAAATTTGTTTCTCTCAATTGCATCCCCTTCTTTTAATTCTCTCTCGCCTATTATTATCTTCATCTTGAGACAGTTTATCATCTTTGATAGAATCTTGAAAGCCATCAAAATTATCAGTAAGGCCGCAACTTCATTTACGAGAAAGCTTCAAAAAAATTTAGAAGCACATGTTGACCAGCTAAGGACACTCCAGTTTCTTCCATTCTTTTGATTTGTGGAGAGTGAAAAACTTTATGTAGTTCAAGATTATATATAACCACGTCGATATCAAGAGGAGGACTTTGAGTCTCACTTCCCACTCTTTAATTTATTGAGCTAGTTGGATATATAGCTGATTAATTGGATTTTACTCTCCATGATGTTTTGCTTAAATGAATCATGCTTATCATTATAATTCATGATACTTATTCAATTGTTTACACATCACGTAATATTCAAGTATCGTTCACTTCTCCAAAAACCCATGATACTAGTTTGACTTTCGCAGAGACAGGTGGGAGAACGTGATGTCAGTACTATATTTGCAATTTGTTAATATTAAGTTGTCACCGATATTTCTGAGCTTCTTTCACCTATAATAAAGTTAAATTTCATCTCATCTCACAAAAATCGTAGCATCTAACCTCAAACAGTTTATGGTTAAGCTTATATCTATTTAAATTAAGTTTCATATTATTTTCAATGAACCATGGAAGTGGGAACACTAATGAGTAACTCCTTTTTTCATTTATTTATTTGAAGTATTAGTTCCATAATTTTTTTTAAGTATTAATACTTATAAGTTAAATAAATAATTTATACATTCTTTTGTCAAATTTTAAAATAATATAAACATAAAAAAATTATATATATATATATATATTCAAAACTTTTGATAAAAAACATCTGTGATTTTTTTTTTTTGCAAAAATATTAATAGAAAAACATAGTTACAAATTTAACTTGGCAAGAAAGTTAGTTTGAAATTATTTTTTATAAAGAATTATTTTTGGATTTAAAATTTGTAGAAATTGTATTTATTAAAGTTATATCTGAATTAAAAGGTATTTATTGTTTTTAAGTGATATTTTTAGAAAATGAAAATTTTTTGGGTGAAATTTTTAAAGGGAAGGTTACAAAAGACTGGGGGAGAATCAATCCCAAACATTAAAGAAACCTATAATAAGGAAGAATCTTAGGCTTTTTCTAAAGCAATACTTCTGAATGAACGAGGGAGCATATCCCATGAAACAACCCTCTTTACATTAATAAAAAAAGTTAATAAATAATGGAAAATCTAGTTATAACACATAAATGATTTTATTCATATATTTTTGTTAAAATATATTTTATAATATGAAAACAATAGTATTGAAGTATGTATTTTATTTTATAGAATCTATATATGATTTTAAAATAATTTCATTCTAAAATCTATATTTTACTTTTTTAATTATGCACATATTTAATGTAAAACAATAAAATATTTTCAATTTATACCACCATAAAATTTTTACATAATATTTTATGTAAATTACAAAAGTGAGAAAAATTGAATTGAAGTTATGTTTTCTAACATTTCAATTTAAAAGAATAAATTAGTAACATTATCTTAAATCAAAATTGTGATGAGTGAGCACGACTTCTAAAACAAATTTAAATAAACTTGTTAAGACATATGACAATTTCAATGTAACATTGAATTTGTGTTTGCGTATGTGAACGAAATCGTACTCCACCAGTATAACTTATCCATTTCTATAAGTTTTTCCAAATTCCTTTATTGTTATAAAATGAGTGCAAAATTGTATATTTTTGTAAAATTTTCAAATAAATTTGATGGCATCTGAATTGTTGACATTATCTAGAGCAACACAACAAAAAGTAAAAATAACTAGTAACCACATTAACCTTAAGAAATCTAGAATATTGGCTTAATATGAATAAGATGTTGGTTTAAGGCAAAGGGGTACCTTCCTCGAGACAACAAGTCCAAACATTTCGTTCATATCTACGTTTTGGGTATCAGTTTCTGGCAACTTCCAATCAAACCAATAAAGAAGATTAGCAAGCACATACTCAACAGAAGCAATGCCAAAGCTCACTCCAGGACATCCTCTTCTTCCAAAACCGAACGGAATAAAATGAAAATCTTCTTGACCTTTAAAATCAACTTCAGTATTTTTAAATCTCTCTGGCAAGAACTCTTCAGGACTTTCCCAAAATTTAGGATCCCTTTGTATTGCCCATGCATTAATATATATTGTTGTTTTTGCTGGAATATCATATCCTTTCAGTTTTACATCAGACCCTGATACTCGAGGAACCACAAGAGGAGCTGGTGGGTGTACTCTTAGAGTTTCTTTGATCACACACTTTAAGTAGTGCATTTTATTAACATCACTTTCTTCAACATTTGATTTGTGACCTACAACTGTTCTTATTTCTTCTTGTACTTTTTTCATTATGATTGGATTTCTTACAAGTTCAGACATAGTCCATTCTAGTGCCGATGAAGTTGTGTCAGTGCCTCCCACAAACATGTCCTAAAATAATAGAAACTAAATTTTCATGAGATATGGAAGAATAAGATGTTGTCAAATGTAAAGTAATATAAACCTAGATTTCTTAATTTCTACTTATGTTTAATGTTCAACTTTTTAAGTGTTTTTTTAGGTATTTCGTTAAGTTTAATTTTTTTTCTCCTCATTTATTCATTGTACTGTTTGAACCCCATTTTTTAAATAAATTTAACTTAAAAAAGTATTTGTTTAACTAGTTCATTCAATAAAAAAGTTGAAATGTTTCTTATATCTAAAATGTTCATGTATATAGTTAGGAAAAAGAGAGAAAGAAGTGATAAGTTTAAGTAAAAGGAAAAAAAAAATAATAGATGTCAATTAATAAAAGAGATATTTGAATATCTTCCTAGGAAAAGAAAAGAATAAACGTCAAAACAATAGAATAAGATCATATGTCACTCCCCAACACCAAATAAGATCATATGTCACTCTCCAACACCAAATGGTTTTGTTTTCTCTCCTTGTCATTTTTCTAATTTATTGTTAGATATTACTGCACAAAGTTAATGTTAAGAACTAAAAACAAAAATCTCTCAAAAATAAAAATAAAAATATATGATTGAAAAATAATTTAAGTCTTATTTATTCTACTTATTCAAATAAATTGTCCAAAGGACGGTATTCATTTATATTTTTAAGGTTATATTATATATATATATATATATATATATTGGACAATTATCATATTTGAAATCATTACCTAACAATCATAAATGTTATTATTTTATTCAAAATTGTACTTATATTTATTTTTTATTATTTAAATATAATATTTTATTTTTAGATGATGGCAACATATATGTAAAACAAAAGATGGGTGTAAATAATAATTTCCCAATGTGAAATGTTTTGCTTTAGAGATAGGATGTAAATGTTTTTCAAACGGAAAGAAAGTAATCGATATAAGGTAGAATTTTAATAAAAAAAAAGGATATATTTTACAAGTTAGAATCGATATAAGGTATAATAATTATTTTTTTCAATTAAAAAGTTACCGTTGTAAAATATTTTTTGAGAGTGAATATATCATTACCAACACATACCGTTAAAATGGATTTGAGGTCATTTTTGGTGAGGTCGGTGCTCAACATCTTATTCTCTTGAAGTTGGAGGAGAATATCCACAAAGTCTTTCTTTTTGGAGTCTTCACCTTCCTTTCTCGCTCTCATACGTTCTGCAATTACCTCATCAAAAACACCATCCAATGCTGCAGCTGTGGCTTTGTATTTCCCAATTTTTCCGGTGACAACATCAATCCAACCCAACCAAGGGAAGTAATCTTTCACTGTGAAAGCTGTGAGATGAATCATTACATCCCTTGCTAACTCTTTCACTCTGCTGTAACCATCTCCTCCAAACTTCCTTCCAAGAGCAACTTTACACACTATATTATTTGATGTCGTCATAATCATCTCACTTAGATTCACAATTGCATCACTGGAGCTAGCTTCACGTAGCTTCTTCACCAACTCCCCTACTTCTTCTTCCCTGATGTGAAGAAATGATTGCACCCTTTTCGTGCTCAGAAGTTCAAGCACGCATATTTTTCTTTTCTGTCTCCATTTTTCTCCATAGAGTGCAAAGGCAATGTTTTTGCATCCATAGAGTAGGATTTTTGCAGCAGTGTTTTGGGGTCGATCCGAAAAGGTTAGGTCGTGAGTTTTCATTATTTCCGTGACCACATCTACTGATGAAACCACAAGAGTTGGAGTTTGCATCTGCCCCAACTGCAACATCATCATTTCACCATATTTGAGAGAGAGATCTCGAAGAGATCGATGTGGCAGTGTGCCAAACTGATGCAGATTGCCAATGAATGGTAGCTTTGGGGGAAATGGAGGCAGATTCAGATTAGTTTTGGGTTTGGACCTTCTTGCGAGTTTAAACAATAACAGAACGCTGATGAAAAAGGACAGTGAGAGACAGAGGGTAGAAGAGAACACTCCTTCCATTTGCTCATGAGGCCATTGTTTGAGAGCCATTTCTTTTTTCAACCATATCTAGTATTGTTAGGCTCTAAATATTTATTTTATAAGCAAGCAGACCTGGTTGCTTTTGTTGTTTTACCGTTCTTCATTTAACTTCTTTTTATTGAATTAGGAAAAATATCTCAACTGATCATTAAATATATCTACTTACCAACTAATTCTTTTAATACAATATTATATAGCAGTAAAATAATATAATATATATATATATATATAAATATATATAAATATATAGTTGTAAAGTAAATATAGAAAAGAAATAGTGTTGTGTATTCAGGATTCGTCCACTTATTAATGTATGAGAGTCGCATATTCACAACATTTTATTTGTGCACTCAATTACAACCTTGATGTGATTGTTTTAATAAAAAATATAATGATAGGTAAATTTGAAATTGAGTGATGTAAACAATTAGTAAAATAATATTTCAGACGAGTGTTACCCGAGTGTGTGAGAAGGAAGTTTTTAATGTATCACCCTACTTACTAAATTCTCTTATCTATTCTTACAAGCTTTAGCTTCGAAATATATAGAGAATGGGTTTTGTTTTCTCCATAAATTATTATTTTATTATGATGTAATATTTAATAATTGTAAAATGAGAGTATTCCGTGAACAGGTGTTAAAGTGTCAATGAAAATGAATCTTGAAAGCTCTCCGAATGTTTGCGGTAAACCATATGAGAAAAAAAGAACTATAAATGAGCAATGATCATAATGTAATAAAAAATATGAAAACATGATAAGTAATATATATATATATATATATATATATATATATATATATATATATATATATATAAAATAAATAATAAATAATTATTATATAAGAATTCTTAACAATTTTAGTTAGAGTATATTACTAGATAATAAATAATTATTATGTGTGAGAGTTATTAGTAATCTAATTATGTTAGAGTAACTACTCTGTTATGATCATATTATTTCATGTACTTTATATATAGAATGTTTTCTTTCATCAACAGAAGAAGAAGAAGAGAGAGATATTATTTCTCTCATATCTTTTGTTCTTTTTCATTCATTTCTGTTTATTTCTTTATTTTTCATAACATGTGGTTAATATGATATCTCAAGTATGGTATCAGAGCTTTCTAACAGAAAGAGCTCCAATTTGCCAACTCTGATCTTGTTCCATTTGCAAGAATTCATCATCTGTAATGGCTTCAGAAGTGTTATTATTTTTAATAACAAAATATGACTACTTCGTCGTTCAATAATAATAAATCTTTTGAATGATTCTTTTAGTGTATATTATGGTTTTTTCAACAAAAATTCTCAGAATTCTCAAGCTAAGAGATGGACCAAGGATGAAAAGCATTATAATAGTAAAAAATGCACACATTGTGGTAGAAGAGGTCACACAATTGATGAATGTCATCGCTTACATGGTTTTCCACCAAACTAAAAATGGAGAAAATTCTTTGTTAACAATGCCACTACAATTAAAAAGGCAAATGAAAGTGAGGCACTTACAAACCAAAAGGAATCTCAGCAGTCTTCTAGCTTTAGTTTGACCAAAGAGCAATATATCTCTCTTCTGACTCTTCTTGAACAATCTCAGTTAGCTGCAACCCCTAGCACTGAACATCATCACATTTCCAATACATCCATAGGTATCACCTGCAACCTAAGATCACTACCAAAATTTGTCCTTTGGGTTTTAGATTCAGGTGCCATATTAGTTCATCTCGAGAGAATTTTCCTGCATATAGAACTATTCCTTACATTCTTATCAAGTTACCTAATAGAACTATAGATTATGCAAACATTAAAGACACTATCATATTTTCTACTACATTCATTCTGCATAATATACTATACATACCAGGATTTAACTTCAACCTCATTTCAGTATCTCAACTAGCCATAAAATCTGATTGTTCCATTAGGTTTATTGATCAAATCTGTGAAATACAGGACAATCGCACTATGAGGATGATTGATTTTGCTAAGATGTACCACAAACTCTATGTTCTTGAAAATCCTAAGGGACCAGGAAAACACTTTGCCCCAGATTCAATTTCAATAAATTTTGTGTCTGTTAATAAGGTGAATGATTGACATTTTAGACTAGGTCACTTGTCTAAGGACAAACTATCTGTATTGTCAATAAAGTTTGATTACATTTCTAGCAAAACATATGATGATTTTTGTCAAATATGTCCACTTGTTAAACATAAAGGACTTCCATTTCCTGTAAGCACTTCTTCAAGCAATAAAATTTTTTATTTGTTACATATGGATATTTGGGGACCATTAGCCATTACTTTTGTGGATGGACATAAATATTTTTTTGACTATTATGGGTGATTTTATAGGCGTACTTGGATTTTTCTTTTGAAAAATAAATCAGAAGTACAAGGATGCATTAAATCTTTCATTAATTTGGTTGAAACTCAATTTTCTACTACTGTCAAATGCATCAAGGACCTAAATTTAATTTGCATTAGTTTTACTCTCTCAAAGGCATAGAACATCAAATGTCCTGTATTGAGATTCCACAACAAAATGGAGTGGTAGAAAGAAAACATCAACACATTTTAAATATTATTAGGGCTCTTATTTTTTAAAGTAAATTGCCTAAATTGTTTTGGAACTTTGTAATCTCTCATACTATTTTTTTGCTTAATAGGATTGCCTAGCAAGGTTTTACATAACAAAAGTCCTTATCATATTTTGTATGACTCTTCTCCTGATTAAACTTTTATTAAAGTTTTTGGTTGTGAAGCTTTAGCATCATCTTTGGCTTATAATAGGACGAAAATTGATCCTCGGGCTAGACGATGTGTTTATTTAGGTTACATACCAGGGATCAAGGATTCACTTCTTTATGATTTACACACCAGAGAGGTTTTTTTATCCAGAAATGTTTCTTTTAATGAAAATAGTTTTCCTTTTAAACATATTATCAATCATACAGGTAGTGGAAATTTTGTCATGTCACATTTTCCTGATTCTCAAGACACTGATCTCTTTTTCCTTACATCCTCCTCATGTTGACCTTTTTCGGCAAGTGTACCGAGTCAAAAGTAATATAGATTTTTAAAGTACGAATATTGATCCCACATAGAATAATTTTGCTTAAAAATCTCAGTTTTCACTACTCACTAAGAAAATAAAATTTTAAGGATGATTTGATAATTATTTGGTTTAAATAACATACACACATAAAAGAGCAATTGCAAAAATAAATTAACGAGTATCAAAAGTGGTTTAAAAGATCTATAATAACTCTGGGATTGAACTTCATCTATCTCCCTCATTCATATTTTGGGTTTGATAAGAACATACAATATCCATAACTACTCACTATTAATGCACATATAAAAATCATTCACACTGATTCCTCTCACAGGCAGGAAATTCATAAGAAAATTTCATAAACACTTATTCCTCAACTATTTAATAAATTACCCATTACCCACCATTAAGAACATATGTTATACGCAATCAATACATTGAGACCTATTTCTAGTATTCGAATAGTATTTTCATCTAGCTCAGAAACTTAAAAATACTTTTCAGTTAAATTCAAGAATCAAAATCAAAACTCTATTGATAAGATAAAATCTAGCAATAAGCACAAGATACAAATATCAATTGAGTAGAAACTGAATATTATATATAAATATCATCAAAATACAAATGAGTTCAAAAGATTACATTCAATCCCAAAGATGAAGAATTAGCTACCCATGGTAGTCATTATAACCCAAGAAAAGGAAGATTGTCAGAGAAGAAGAATTTGTGAATTGCTTTCGTCCTTGATGGTTGCTCCCGTTCCCTTAGATTTTGATCCCCTCAGAAAACCTAAAATCTTCCTTTTAAACTCTTTTCGGGCCTAGGTTAAGTGACTTTTCGCTTGAGCCCGTCAAATTTTAAACTTTTTAGTTTTCTTCTTCATGAATCTTCCAATCACTAATTTTCTTCATTATTTTATACCTGAAATTTCATAATAATTGAGATCAAATAATTTTCTTTAACTCAGTACTCAAAATCTAAATTGAGATCCAAAAACTTTCAAATTGGGGGTAATTACTATCTTAAAGAACACTTAAATCCACAAGTACTCAAGTTTTCTCATGTATAAAAAATACTCAAAATTGGCACTTACCACCTCACCACTACAGAACCAACAAACACCATATATTGTCCCACAAAAAAATTATTCTTCTACCACTATCACAACTCTTGATAACCTCATACCTCTTGCTATAAGAAAATCCACTAGAAGCACCAAAATCTCTTGCTTACCTCAAGGATTTTCATTGTAACGTAGTTGCGGGCATAGAGAGCAAAAATTCGTCTTTAGTTAAATATCATATTTCAAGTTTTGTTAATTACTCAAAATTTTCTAACAATCATAAGCATTTTTCATTTAGTATCTCTTCCATTGTAGAACCCAAAACTTATGCACATGCAATGAAGCACGAGAATTGGAGGAAAGTCATGGATGATGAGATTAATGCTTTAGTTCAAACTGGAACTTGGGAGTTTGTTGACCTTTCGATTAGAAAACAAACAGTGGGATGCAAATGAGTCTACAAGAAACACAAGGCTGATGGCTCAATTGAGAGGTTCAAGGCAAGGCTAGTAGCCAAGGGATTCACAAAACAAGAAGGCATTGATTTCAGAGAAACCTTTTTTCCAATGGCTAAAATCACTATTGTAAGGCTCTTATTGGCCATCGTAGCCACTAAAAATTGGCTCCTTAAACAACTTGATGTCAACAATGCTTTCTTGCATGGAGATCTTCATGAAGAATTTTATATGGAGGTTCCTAAAGGTGTAGTTCCTCCAAAATCTGGTCAGGTCTGCAAGATGAGAAAATCTATTTATGGTCTTATACAAGCTAGTAGACAGTGATATGAAAAGTTGTCTACGATTGTTATAGCTTTGGGTTATACCCGAACACAGTCTGATTTTTCTTTATTCACTAAGCAATAAGCTACAAGTACATTCATAGTCATCCTTGTCTATGTTGATGATATGATTTTGATAGGAAATGATGCTTAAGACATTGCTTTGGTCAAGTCCCAACTTGATCACTTATTCAAAATTAAGGATCTTAGTCAATTGAAATTTTTTCTTAGACTTAGAAGTTGCTAGATCAAGGAAGAGTATTTTCCTTAACCAAAGGAAATACACTTTAGAGCTACTAGATGTTGCGGACTTGTTAGGATGCAAACCTTCTAACACTCCTATGGATCCTCAAATAAAGCTCGATTCCAAAGGGTCATCTTCTTGAAGACATTTTTATGTATCGACGACTCATTAGACAGCTAATTTACCTGACCAACACTAGGCCTGACATTTGTTTTGTTGTCAATCATCTCTCACAATTCTTATCAGCCCCTACAATGGCTCATTACCAAGCAACACTCAGGGTTCTTCGTTATCTCAAAGCCAATCCTGGTCGGAGTTCTTCTTTCCTAGTGATTCTCCTTTAGAACTAAAAGGTTTTTGTGACTCAGACTGGACATCAGGCCTTGAAACTCGCTGCTCCATTACTGACTTCTGTATTTTTCTTGGTGATTCATTAATCACTTGGTGATCCAAGAAGACACACATAGTTTCACGATCCTCCTCTGAGGCTGAATATCGTGCTTTGGCATCGGCAACATGGTTGTCTTATTTGCTTCGTGATTTATATATTGTTCCTCAAGCCACTACAATTCTTTTTTGTGACAACAAGTCTGCCTTACATTTAACAGTCAATCCTGTGTTTCATAAGTATAGCACACACATTGAAATTGATTGTCATGTGGTTAGAGAAAATGTTTGTGATGGTGTTCTTCGTTTGCTTCCTATTAATACTAAGTCACAGTTGCTGACATTTGTATAAAACCTCTCATACAAGATGAGTTTAATTGATCTCTATGCACTACAAGAAGAAAGCTATTTGGAGACTAATTTTTAGTTACCAAATAAATTGGTTGCTAATTATGACTAAAATAGTCACCAAATTAAATTTTGGTTGCTACATAACTACAAGATATAAGTAATGATTAAATTTAGAGACAAATTAAGTCAATATAATTGGTTTCTAACATTAGCTACCAAGGTTTTAATGACCTATGTCATTAGATTCTAAATTAGTCTCTAACTTAATTAGATACCAATTTAGAATCTAATGACATAGGTCACTAAAACCTTGGTAGCTAATGTTATATACCAATTATCTTGACTTAATTAGTCACTAAATTCAATCATTATTTCTATTTCTTAGTTACTTAGCAATCAAAATTTATTTTGGTGACTATTTTTGTCACAATTAACCATAATTTCATTTAATAACTAAAAATTGGTCTCTAAATACCTTTTTTCTTGTAGTGATGCTCCATTTTGAGGGGGGTAATGATGATAAATATTATTATTACGCTAGAATCATTAGCGATTTTGGTTGGAGTATATTAATAAGTAATAAATAATTATTATGTGAGAGTTATTAGTAACTATGTTAGAGTAACTATTCTATTATGATCGTGTTATTCCATGTACATCATATATAAAGTATTTTCTTTCATCAAGAGAAGAAGAAGAGAAATATATTTTCACTTTCATATCCTTTATTCTTTTTCGTTCATTTCTATTTGTTTTTTTATTTTTATAACAGGTGGTTAATATATTATCTCTCTTAATATATATATATATATATATATATATATATATA
>Ga0099825_1006482_pt1 | contig 14612 bp, 5 predicted proteins | sample SiratroredBW_FD_76838 | JGI IMG/M metagenome (GOLD analysis project Ga0099825, IMG submission 76838) | Root nodule microbial communities of legume samples collected from California, USA - Siratro red BW | ecosystem: Host-associated > Plants > Roots > Nodule | place: USA: California | collected... | reverse complement strand
TTTTTTAAAAATTTGTTTTATTCAGTATTATAGAGGTTAAATTTAAAAGACTTGAATTTTTTTTTGTTTTTTGTTTTTTATAAAGATGTTTTTTTTTTTTTTTTTTATTGTTGGTCATAGTTATTATCTTTGTAGTTTCTATCTTGTGAGTTCTTCAAAGTAGATCCAGAAGACACTCCAGTTTCAAGTTTGTGCCCTGTTTCTTGTTAGAAGGTGATTTGTTTGATAATGTAAAAAATTGTTCGCAAATGTGGTTGATGTAGTTACTATAGTGGTTAACTTCAAAAGACTTGAACTTGTTGTTGCTTACTGTTTTTGATAAAGATGTTTTTTTTTTTGTTTTTTTTGTTGTTGGTCATAGTTATTATCTTTGTAGTTTCTACCCTGTGAGTTCTTCAAAGTAGATCCAAGAGACACTCCAGTTTCAAGTTTTGTGCCTTGTTTCTTGTTAGAAGGTGATTTTATGTTGTTTAGCTCTATAGAAGTATTAAATGTGTAATTGAAAGCAAATTAAAATTCGGGTTATATATGTCCTTGTTGGTTTAATTTTTGGCAATTATTTGAACTCAAGAACACTAGTTTTCATAAATTTCTAGCTTTGCCATGCTTAAAAACAAACAATAAGTTCATCTTTTCCTAGTCATGAATTTGTTGTTTTGTTAGACAACCAAGTTTTTTCATTACTTAGAGTCCTTAGTGATTTAAATTGTTTATTTGACGATCAATTTTCCCACAAAGAGGATCTTAGCAATATATACTATATTTCAGAAGATCTTCCCATAAACCTAATTTCTTGCTCTTAGTTTTTCTCTTAATTGTTTTATTCAAGAAATTTCAATGTAAAATTTCTATTGTCATACTTGTAAGGGTTGAATTTGATTATCATGAAAACATTAGATAGATATTATGAAGATATAAAGGAAGTTACAACTACAATTATAAAGTTCATTACTATGTCTTTGGTGCTTCAAGATACATCAATATCACATAGCTTCTCAAAAGGATTACATGTTATAAGTTGAATACATGTTAGGAATTTTTGTGGCTTTTGGTCTTATAACTGTGGGTTTGGGTTTTTCTTTCTTGCCACTTCCACTACCAAGTGAATGCATGTAATTTTTGTGGGTTTTGGTCTTGTAAAAATGGGATTCTTTTTGTCTAATAGTATTTGTTTTGTTAAAAATAGGTGTGAAAGTTCAACCAATAATGAAAAGAAATCTAATCCAGAAAGTTGACAAACTGATCACTGAAATGGAGATGAAAAATGATGATCTTACTTGTATGGGAAAGGGTTGATCTGACTTGTATGGGAAGGGATGACCTAACTTGTATTGGAAAGAGATGATCTGACTTGTATTTTAATTTTGATTGTTTCAGATTATGAAAAGTTTAATTATAAATATTATTTCACACTATTTCAATGTTTATTATGACCCGTATGGATTGGATGTTTATTATGACCTATATGGATTGAATGTTTCAATATTTCAATCTAGCATATTCATTATCATAGTATAACAATATAAAAAAATCATCTCAGTTGGGTAAATATAAAAATGTCATCTCCATTATAAAAAGTTATCATAAAAAAGTTATCATATGAGTTCTTGAAATTCAATTACAGCATACCACTCTAAATAAAATATTACAATTTTTATTTTAATGGAAAAGTTGCATAAGAAGCTGTCTTAGTTGAGTAGGAACCAACTCACACATGTTATAGGTCAAAAACCTCACTGCATATTTATCTATTTAACACTGTCTATCTAAGTGTTTAAGTTAGCACAACTTTCTGACCAACCAACAAAGACAACAAATATGTGTCTCCCTTACCTTCATAAGTAATATCCTTACATGTTTTGTACAATGAGAATGACCAAAACTCTGCCTTAGGTCACCATAATATTCACCAATTAACAAGGACATGAAGAAGGGGACAGAGGTCCTACGCCATCAGCACCATTGCACATATAGGTGTTTAACACTGTCTAATTAAGTGTTTAACTCAGCAAAACTTTTTGACCAACCAATAAAGACATAAAATTTGTGTCTCCCCCACCTTCATAAGTAATGTCCTTACATGTTTTGCACTATGGGAATGACGAAAACTCTGTCTTAGGTCACTATAATATTCACCAATTAACAATGACATGAAGCAAGGGACATATCCTACGTCATCAACACAACTGCACATACAAGTGTTTAACACTGTCTATTTAACTGTTTAACTCAACACAACTTTTTGATCAACCAACACAAATAACAAATTTGTTCCTATCCTTACATGTTTTGTACCATGGGAATCACCACAACTCTGTCTTGGGTCACCATGGAACACTTAAATATTGCATGACGCAATGGATAGAGGTCCTGCGCCATTAGCACCACTGCACATATAAGTGTTTAACACTATTTATTTAAGTGTTTAACTCAGCACAACTTTCTGACCAACCAACACAGACAATAAATTTGTTCCTCCCTCACCTCCATAAGTAATATCCTTACATGTTTTGCACCATGAGAATGACCAAAACTTTGCCTTGGTCACCATAATATTCACTAATTAACAATGACATGAAGCAAGGGACAAAGGTCTTGCGTCATCAGCATCGCTGCATATATAAGTGTGTAACATTGTGTTGTTAAGTGTTTAAGTCACCACAACTTTCTGACCAACCAACATAGACAACAACTTTCCTTATATGTTTTGCACCATGGGAATGACCAAAACTCTGCCTTGGGTCACCATAATATTCACCAATTAACAATAACACGAAGCAAGAACATAGGTTTTGCGCCATCAGCACCACTGCATATACAAGTGTTTAACACTGTCTATTTAAGTGTTTAACTCAGCACAACTTTTTGACCAACCAACACATACAACAAATTTGTTCCTCCCTCACCTCCATAAGTAATATCCTTACATGTTTTGCACCATGGAAATGATCAAAACTCTGTCTTGGATCACCATTATATTAACCAATTAAGAATGACATGAAGCAGGGGACAAAGGTCCTGTGTCATCAGTATCGCTGCACATACAAGTGTGTAGCACTGTGTTGTTAAGTGTTTAAGTCACCACAACTTTCTGACCAACCAACAAAGACAACAAATATGTGCCTCCATCACCTCCATAGGTAATATCCTTACATGTTTTGCACAATGGGAAGGACCAAAACTTTGCCTTGGATAACCATAATATTCACCAATTAACAATAACATGAAGTAAGGGACATAGGTCCTGCGTCATTAGCACCACTGCATATACAAGTGTTTAACACTGTCTATTTAAGTGTTTAACTCAACAAAACTTTTTGACCAACCAACACATACAACAAATTTGTTCCTCCCTCACCTCCATAAGTAATATCCTTATATGTTTTGCACCATCTATCAAATTACACATGTCATACCTCCAAAACTTAAAATTTAATTTGTGTTTAAGAGTGAAAATTCATTTATGTGATGTTTCATTTATTGGATGTTCTCTACCATGCTCTTCACCACAACTCTGCCTTGCTTGAGTAGGAACCAAATCACACATGTTTTAGGTTAAAAATCTCACTACAAATTTATCTGTTTAATCATATGTATTTAAGTGATTAACTATCTAACCATAACCATATGTTCTGAAATTTTGTTTAACCATATGTTAAACCCTGTGTATTTAAGTACTTAACTGCATAACACTTTATGAAAAATTCACTAACAAACCAAATGTGTCCTTCCTTGACCTATGTAAATAATATCATTAAATGTTTTGAAAGTGTCTTTATTATATGATCATAATCACATTTTTAAATAAATATTAGAATATTCTATAATTATTTTCATATAAACAATTTATTATAACTTTCCTTTTATATTTTGATAGAATTTTACAATATAATTATGACATTATAAAATTAATAAAAAGGTTTATATTTATTTTATATTAATATAATTTTTAGAAATAATTTTCGTAATTATTTTAATTATAATCATTAAAATTTTAATTCTTTTATTATCATAGACAAATTATGAACATGTGTTTTCTGGTCATTAAAAAGAACAAGGTTTATGTTACTCACTTTTATTCAATTAGACAATGATTATAGCTATCATTTTTAATATTTAATAATAATAATAATTATTATTATTATTATTATAATATTGTCAAGTGATGAAAAGATTGAAACTTACTCATAAGCAACCAAACTAAAACAAATAAATAAAATATGCATAACTAAATAAATTAAATATTTAAGTATAATTAGAGCTCAAGTTAATTGTAACAACAATAAGTCCAACATATTAAGTTAAGAATTTAACACATTATATTCTTGTCTTTTTCGTTTGATTGTTTGCATAATACAATATAGTTATAAAAAAAAGCAATAAAGAAAGAAAATTGCTGAATTATAGAAATAACAAATTTAAGTGTGTTGAATAGTTTTTTAACAAATTATAGAAAATTGCCTCCCAAAAGTCCCGTAAAAAAAGGATGAAAATTTTCAAATTTTTAACATTAAACAAAATATCAATACTATCCCACCAACCCTTGCACACACTTTGCAAATATTTTAAAAGTTGGACAAAACCAAAAAAGTCCCTCCGTCACATGTAACAGCCCTTCGTACGAAATACCACATCTGCTCTTCAACCACGTAGGATAAATTGCCACATATGCGGTTGGCAAAGGGTGTAAGCCACTTGCAGTTGACAAATTTTTTTTTCCTTTCTTTATATAACCAATGTCCGTCAGGTTAGTTACTATAAGCTATTTATAAAGTAAATAACCTCTTATATTTATCTATCAATAAGTCCTTTTATTTTATTAAATCTCATTCAGGTTTATAATTATATTTCACACTAGTCACCGAAATATTTTTATTTACTCCCTGACCGATAATACTATGTGATATATGTTATTAAATTCTTAAGTATTGTTGAACAAGTGATTTTCTTTTGACAATCAAAATAGAATCCGAACTAAGCTTATGATATATTTCTACTATTCATGCACGAACGAATGACATAATAAATTATATAGTACGAAGAAAGTACACTTAAGTATCTATATTTGATCAAACTTAACAATAATTATGTGATTACAACTTACGTGGACTATGGATTATACAGATTGATTAACATAATTAATATTTAAAAGCTTGAATGAAAACATGATCATTGTCCAATAATCCCTTTAGAATTTCTTTCTCTTAAGTTACTGCACCAGTAAGTATATTCCCTGTACGTAGCATGTCATAGTTACATGTGAATAGTTGAACATTATGTTCTTAGGTTGTCTTAAATTTGATTAATTCATTTCGGTGTATATATCATGCATGAGTACTTTATTTTATAAATGTTCATCATTACTTTGTTACCTCAAATACAATCCTTGTACTGTGTGTGTTTGAAAATCATTGATAAAAGTTATCAATATATGGTTTTCAATTACCATGGAAAATCAAATAGACTGATTATCTTTTATATGCTTTACTTATGCCAAATTAAAGAAAAATATTACAGGCTCCAAATATTCTCATACATTGCACGGGTTCCTGTGCTAATATTATAGACATTTGAAACACTCCATGGATGTGTAGGAAGAAACGGAGGTGCTTAAAGTAACTACCTAATCTGTATAATGACCCATAAAGCCCATAAAACAGAAAAAATATTGATCCAACTTTGTAGTGATTTAATGTGCTGTTTCTTTGATGATCTAATCATATTTTATTTTTAAATATCTTTCTCTTATAGTTTTATATATTTTTCATTTGTAAAAACTGATTTTTTGACGTCTATACCGAATTAACTATTTGAAAATTAACTTAGCCTAATTTTAAATATAATCCATTACTTAAATAATATATTTTTCTCAATTTTTTCAGTCATATACAAGGATTTTTGCTTGTGTCTACTCATGACTTGCATTATCACAAATTTAGAGAACAAAAGAAAGTACTAGCATTTTGATTGGAAAAAAAAAAAATGAAATGGATAATATAGTGTCACATGATCTCATAAAAGAAACCCGTGTTATGTCACAATCTTGATTTAGTTTCAACTCTTAACTTTAAATGTCTATGGTTGAGAAACCTATAGTTATTAATGTTTATAAATGATTAATTTTTATTTCTATCCACTAAAAGGTTGTCTTTGGTTACATGTACTTTTCATAAATATAAAATGATATCCTAAATTTCTTAAACTTAAAATATTTTACTTTAAAAAAATGTCTTCTACATATAATGTTTGTTTGATTAAACTTTTTGTAAGACAATTTTTATTAATAAATAATTACTTGGAAACAAAATTTACATATTTTAGTAAACTTATTTAACAAAAACTATATTTTTTTTTCTGTTTTTATTTTGACTCTCATTTTAAGCCTAGACAAACGTATCCATATCATCATCAATTCTATTTCCATTTATTTCCTTAGTAACCTTTTCCCATTCTTTTCCATCACATCATGTCATTCTATTTCTCCATCCTTTCCTTTTCTCCCCTTATTTTTTCGTTTTTCTTTTACTAAATATTTAGCACAGTACACAATTTTAAAGATTTAGTTACTCTTTTGTACAAAATTTTCAGTTCTTAACTATCCCATTTCAACCCCTCTTAATTCCTTTATATATTTTTAATCATTTTAGTTTCTATACTTGTAAGAATAAAAATATAATAAAAAATATGCATAAAAATAAAATAAAAAAATTTAAGTATAAATAGTTAAGGTAATTTATTTAACTCTAAAAATGAAATAAATAATTAAACCCAATTTAATTTTTCTCTTACTTAGCAGCTAAGAGGGGAAACGTTCCTGTATCCACGTGTCACGGTTACAAATGTCCAAAGGAAATGATGCAAGGAAATCTGTACAAACAAATCCAACCCCACCAAACCATATCATCATTTTCCTATCTCCTTCTTCACTTCCATTTTTTCTTCCTCTCCTTCTCCTCGCTCTCATGCTCCCTCACACATAACCTCATCATGGCCACAGCCCCCTTCACCAAGTGGCTCACTCATCTCACAGACACAAAGAAATGCACCAACATCCTTCTTTCTCCTGCTTCCAAGGGGCACCAATCTCTTCACTTCCACCACTACCATGTAATGCACTAAACTACTTCCTTTACATGTCTTACAACAACACAAGGTTATGGTTAGATATTTTTATTTTCCAGAAATAATGAATTAGATATAACATTTCATAGACAGTTTGTTGGGAGTCTTCTGTAATGAGATTTTAAATAGCTGAAAATGAGAGAACTGGCATGTGAATTGATTTTAGTTTATTTAAAAGTCAAATTAGGGATAGAAATATGTTTTAATTCTTTGAGATTTTTTTTAAATATTATCTAACGCATTATTCATGAAGCAGAATTAAACTGTTTTGAGGAAAAGCTGTGATGTATGTTAGAGTCTGACTAAAATTTGAGAAAATTTAAGAAATTAGTAGAATGTATTTTATCTAAAAATCAATTCGTTTTTATTTTTTTTCCATATATGTTTACTCATATTTTAAGTTTTCATTAGAAAAAAAATTAAATTACCTTGATATTCCTAAAATTTTCTCAAACTAAATATGTATTTTCTAATTTTTTTATAAACCAGATTGAATTAAATTTAAAATTTATTTTTTTTAAGACTCTGTGGGAGTTTATCATGCCCATAGCAAAATTTGTTCAGTATATTACAGTAGTTTTACTCTAAACTAAAGTTCATTTTTAGAAGACTGGGATAAACTAATCCAACATTTACAATTTAATCTTGAAAAAGAAAAATAAAGAAGAAATTTTATATATTACCAGAAATATTTAGATTATATATATATATATATAATTATAAATTTTTTTATTTAAATTTTTATCATATTTTTATATAATGTGATATTTTTTTAAAATGGTTAATTTATTTTTAAATTGAATTTCAATTAAAATGTTCTTTTTCAACTGTGATGATTTAGAAGGGGATGAATTATTTTAAGTGAAATATATTCTCTTTTTATTTTATTTTAGATAAATAAATTAGATTCTTATATTTGAATCACGTAGTTCATAAATGATTTTGAATACATAAATTTTAATTATCAATTTATTTATGTAATTTATGGTGATAAAATAAATAGTTCGGTGTTCTGCATTTAAGAAATTTGTATCTGATCAATCCTTAATGAGTTAATCCATATATAGGAAATTTTGACATCAACTTCAACCAACTTAATGCATTGCATTGATTTTGTGCGTCTTTTGAATTTCTCTCAATAACTAATCCTATATTTGTGTTTTACATTGTGTCAGAGACCTGTGTGTCAAGGATGTTGCTACCTTTCAATGAACGGTTGCAGAGAGGGACATGAGCAACATGGAAGAGCAAGGAAGCCAGTTGGGACCATAGAAACCAGAACTTTGGCAGCAGTTGCATCACCTGCAATGGCTATGTACAGTCTCAACATCGCCATTTCAGACCTCAAATCGGAGGCTCCGTTCGGTACCTCCTCCGGCATAGTAAGGGTGCAGGTGCCGATTGAAGAGCAGGTTGAGGCCATCGATTGGCTCCATTCACAGAACCATCTTCTGCTTCCTCGCTGCTTCTTCTCTGGAAGGAAGCACAGTCCCAATGGTGAAGACAACTTGGTCAGCGTTGCAGGGTTGGGCTCAGCTGTTTTCTTTTCCCAGCCACACCCCTTTTCCTACTGGGACTGGATTTCTATAAGGAGGTACCAAAGTTTATTAGAATTTGCAATAATAGGAAACGTGTTCAAAATAATGTTGATAACAGTTCTGCTGTTAACGTTATCTTTACCATTTATTAAAATCTTGTATTTGAATCATACAATTTAGTGTCATTTGACTGGCTAACAATTTATATCATGTGATGAATTGCTTGCTAGTCACTTTAAGTCTTGTATCATTTATATCATCCAAATGAATCATGCTATTCAACAGTAGTTTCTTTTTTGCCATTTCTGTCATAGAAATTGGAAGGTAACGTTTGTGTAGATTGTTACCCGGAAAGGAATCAATATTTGATTATTCTAATATTCTTTATTCAGTCTTACCTTTTGATATAGAGGCTTCTGTTAGGACTTATGATTTTGTTTTAGGCGACTTATGGTCATTTCCTAGTTAATTTATTCTATTAAACGCTAAATTCCAGACTATCTTTTTTGTTTCATAATTACAATTCAATACGGTTCATACTGCCTAATCTGCAGTTCTCGTGTACAAAATTAATTCCATCAACTGTGATGTGTGAAACCTCAAAATCTGTTAATAATTTTCTCTTAGGTTTTGATTTTCGAAAAATATTTCACTTTCAAGGTTTCTTTCTGAGAGATGCCCTTTAATCCGTGCATATGGAGCTATCCGTTTCAATGCAGAAGCTAAGGTGTCATCAGAGTGGCTGGCTTATGGTTCTTTCTACTTCATGATTCCTCAGGTGAATAAATGGTTTTCTTCCCAAAAACTATTTTGCTGTTCCATTTTTTTGTGTTAGTATTTATAGCATTAGCAGCTAGAGATACCAAGCCCAAAAAAATGACAGGTTGAGTTCAATGAGCTTGAAGGAGGATCAATGCTTACCGTAACTATTGCGTGGGATAATGATCTTTCTTGGTCATGGGAAAATGCAATCAATGCGCTCCAAGAAACACTTTGCAATGTGAGTGCTAATAGATTTTTTTCTCCCTTGAAAGCTGCTAGGACAAAACTTAGACATTGTTCCTTTGGTACTTTTGGTTAATCTATAATAAGAATTGGAGTTTCACCTTCCTAGTTTATATTGAATTTTGATGCAAACTTTTGTTACATTGATTATTGAGATGAAACTCTAACTTTTTTGTGGAAAAAACCAAAAATACTTAGAGAACTATATATAAGTTGTCTTGAAAATTTTGAAGCAGAATGTTTTATTGAAAACACAACACACCTTCGCGGTGTAGGTTTCTTCTTCCATTGTGAACTTTCCAAAACGAACTCCTCCAACATTAATATTAAGCAGCCATAACATTCCTAGTAAAGTAGACTGGGATCTTGCTGTGAATAGAGCTTTACAAATGATAGAGCGAAATGACTCCTTATTAACCAAGGTAACATATATCTAATGCTTTTGTTTCATAACTTGTGTTTCAAGAGTTCATATGAAAACTTATCTTATGCCCTTTTGGAAACTCAGGTTGTGCTAGCACGTAGCACTAGAGTAGTGCCTACTGCTGATATTGATCCTCTTGCATGGTTATCTTGCTTAAAGGTATTGCACTTGTCTTTTTGGTTCTGTCCCAAACAAATTGAACAGTGTTTGTGTTTTCATATTATTTAGTAGCAATTTTTCTTATGCTCCCATCAAAAATATTACAGGTTGAAGGTGAAAATGCATATCAGTTTTTACTTCAGCCACCAAATGCACCAGCATTCATTGGAAACACTGTAAGCATGCACTAAAACGGTTTCATATATTCTTACCGATATATCATTTACATGACATCTCATGATGCTGTGCTGAACATTCCTCAAAGTACACCTACAAATGAATTTCACACGAAACTCTAACTAAATTTAGGTTAATAACTTAATTTTGCTTACTTTGCATGTCATTAGGTGGATAACATTTTCAAGAACTGTTTACTGAATTGAATCAGCAATGATACGTTTTTTTTCCTCTGTTTCCATTTTAATTTTTATGAACTTGATGAATAGCCAGAGCAACTATTTCACAGAAAATGGCTCCACATTACTAGTGAGGCTTTGGCTGGAACCCGTGCTAGAGGAGCATCACAAGCACTAGATCGTCAAATTGAACTTGATTTACTTAGTAGGTATACATTGTTACCTAGATCTTTGACCAAACCCTATGATGCATGGATACTGTGCGTATCCTATACGATAACATGTTTAGTTTTAAAATATTAGGATACAGTAAGTTACATGTACATATTGAAAAATGTATAAAAATTCTTAAAACATAATAAATATATAATTGCAATATTGTGAATCCAAATTAAAATCACATTTATTAGACATTGTCAAAATAAAAAATTATAAATTATTATCATCATAAAAGTATTAGTGCTTTACAGATTATATACTTCATTGATAAGTATCGGTAAAGAATCTTAGAGTATATGATACAGATATGTGTAAGATATGGATGTGGCACAAATTGAAGTATGCACCATAGATCAAAACTGTTGCTTTAGATTAATTTCCTTGATGCATATGGTCTCCACTATTTACTTTTATGTATGGCTCCTCAATTTTTGTTGTTCAAGTTTCTGTCATTTGTTTACAGTCCAAAGGATGACATTGAGTTCACCATAGTGAGAGACACCATAAGAAGAAAATTAGAGGTAAGTTTATTCGTGTGATTTTAATTATTAGCATGGATTGGTTATCTGTTTAGAAGACATTTTACTCTGCATGTATGATCTTGTTTCTGATTGGATATTTCCTTGAGCCATTAGACAATTCATAGGTCAACGAAAAAAAGAGTTGAAAGGAGGAGGAGCAAGGATCCGAAGGAGATTGAATTTCAATAAAATGATTATTATGTGAAATTTTAGAAATTAGAATCTGGTTTACATATCTTTAGCTACCTGTCAGTGTAAAAATCCAGACACCAGGGTATATTAATTGTATAAGTTTCTCTAATTATAACATTGAAGTTGTGTTGTCCTCCATAAGACCAAGGCTTTGTTGATTGAAAGTCCGAACTTTGTGATGCCACACTCAAACATGTTTCATTTTTCATATTACTTTTGCATTTCGATATATCCACTTTAGAAAAATTTTAGCATGAAGATAAACCTTTTATCTCATGTTTTTCTATCAGGCAGTATGTGAAAGGGTTGCGATCAAGCCAGAGAAAATGATAAGAAAACTCTCCAGGATTCAACATTTGTTTGCTCAGTTATCTGGCAGGTTAAGAAGCGAAGAAGATGAGGTAAACATACTATAATTTCAGTACCAAGTAATTATGTTTCAATGGACACTCCTTGTTAAGATCTATTTTTCAGTTCTTTATAAATAGAAAAATTTATTCGATAATAATTAGGTTGTTCATCTGCTCTTTTCCTTTTTGATCTTTTAGTTTGAAATTTTGTCATCTCTTCACCCTAGTCCAGCTGTTTGTGGGTTTCCAACAGAAGAGGCACAACTTTTAATTGCAGAAACAGGTACATCCTCTTTTCATTTATTAATTTTTCTACCCAATCAAATATTTTTCTTGTTCATTAAAGGAATTTTAGCCTGAGGATTTAGATTTTTCGTTTGGAGATAGAGGAAGTCATTGAAAATAAAGCCATATTCTTTTGTGCGATGTAGAAACTGAGAGGAGCATAGCATGCACTAAGACATGAAAGTCCATGTACGGACTGAAAATATAGGGAATTTGGAATATGTTATCTGGGCAGAATGATGGGAACAGAAGTGAGACTCACTCATATTAGGCTTAATTTAAGATCCTATTATCAACACTTTTCTAAGGCAAGAATGGCAAGGCCAAGCAAAATTAAGTTTACAGTTGTATACGGAGAAGTTAAACAAGAAAGCTTTTAAAAAAGTTGAGGTGCATTGAGTTAACTTATGCAAAGTTTGATTCATTTTACCTCCATGATTCATTTTATTGCTTTCTTCTATAAACACTTAGAAATTTAGCAAATTTGATAAGTGGATATTATATAAGTGTTACTTTGCTGAAGTTATGTGAGTTGAAAGTTTTATATTGAGTAGAAATGAGCAAGAGTAACATATAAGGAGAAAAGACCTGTCAATCTATTGTCTTTAAAGTTTTAAGTTGGAGATAATATCATGGTGTCTTATATGAATTCGTGGCTAAAGTTTTAAATCCAATCATTTTGATAAATTTTACTTACTTTCAAAGACAATATGCAGAAGTATTTGATCGAGGGATGTATGCTGGACCGGTTGGTTGGTTTGGAGGAGGAGAGAGTGAATTTGCTGTAGGCATCCGGTCAGCATTGGTGGAAAAGGTTAGCTATATAAGGGGTTTTTCAAATGACACTTTCAGTTTCCATAGATTGAATTTTTTTGAAGATTTTGATTATATTAAAAAATTATTCGTGTTTTTAACATTTGATATGAAATCAAACATTTTTATTCTCTACACTTTTGTTCTAACGTGATTAAGAACTCTCATATTGATGAATTTGGTTCTTAAACTTTAAAAGACATGTGGATTTAGTCTCACAACTTTTAAAAACATATAAAGATTAGACGAGGTAGTGAATCCAATTGGTTTATAAAGTTTAAAAACAAAATTCATATATGGAAAATGTAAGGATCCTGATCACATTTGATCAAAACTACAGGAATCGTGTTCTCGTGTATTTCTCATGTAGTACTGTAGCCTTAATATTAATATGCATCTTGGTGACAATAGAATATCACTCTCAGAATAGGTTGCTTCCCTTGAGTTTCAGAAGTTTGCACAGATGAAGAGAGATTTTATCTTTAGTTGAAATTAAATATTGATAGCTTTGAACAAACCCCTGTTGTCCCCCTCTGGTAAAATTGTGGAAAATAACTATGAAATTCCCATAAATTTCAGAAATCTAATTATTACCTATCATGATGCCTTTACCATCAATCATAATCTTGTCATGTTTTGATTATAGGACAGGGGTGCATTTATATATGCTGGGACAGGAATTGTGGAAGGGAGCAGTCCTTATCTGGAGTGGGATGAGCTAGAACTCAAGACATCTCAGGTGTGTTTGTGAATGCAGCTCAATAAGGGTGTAAATTCATGCGTGGCCCTTTTGTTTATAGCTCATGCATCCTTCAAAAAGATTGTTAAGCAATTTTTTCACTTCACATGATTGTTGTGCACCATTCTGCAAAGATTCATTGTCTCTAATGAATGTTGAATCATGTTTTGTAGTTCACCAAGTTGCTCAAGCTTGACTTACCTCAGAGACAAAAAGTAGATTGTAAATGAGCTCCACTGCTCCACTGATACGGTTAGCATTGTTAATGACTGAATTTATAGTTGATGAAGTTCTTTAATAGCCTCTGTGGTAAGGGATTGGTGATTGGTGATTGATGATTTCTGTTTATCAACTGTTGCATAAAATTAGATTATAAAACCCATATAGAGAGGATAGTTTTTATCAAAAGCAACCATTTGTTTGATAAATTTATTAGGACTCCTCTGACTAACTCCGAAGTACAAATGGAGTTAAACAATTCCATGCATCCAAAATGATTGGTGCAATTAATGTATACAAGCAATCATCTTAAACTACATAAAGAAATCACACCAATCATTTTCAATAATATTGATAAGCCTCATTTTTATTTGAGATACATTAGACAATTCTTTTTTTGTATAATCAAACAAAAGATGTGTAAGATTTAATTATTTATTTAATCCCTATAATTGAGCAAACTTTAACTTTTAATTCCTTTACCTTTTTTTCTGCAGCTTAATTCTTTAACTTCAAAATAATTTATATTTGTCTTTATATATATATATATATATATATATATATATATATATATATATATATATATATATATATTTTTTTTTATATTTTTTTATTTTTTAATAAATATATTAGAAAAAAAAAAAAATTAAAATATGTATATATAATAGAT
>Ga0099825_1006480_pt1 | contig 14615 bp, 5 predicted proteins | sample SiratroredBW_FD_76838 | JGI IMG/M metagenome (GOLD analysis project Ga0099825, IMG submission 76838) | Root nodule microbial communities of legume samples collected from California, USA - Siratro red BW | ecosystem: Host-associated > Plants > Roots > Nodule | place: USA: California | collected... | reverse complement strand
TATATATATATATATATATATATATATATATATATATATTTGGGCAGTTTCTGTTCCTTATTTTTTTGGAACACTTATTTTAAAAACATTTTTTTGAGACAAATAGATTTTGGATAAGAAATTAATTTTTCAATATTATCAATTTTTTTCAAAAAAAAACTTCTTAAAAAAATATTTAAAAGGAAGTGAAACACTCTTAACTATCAAGCCAACTGAAAAATATTAGAAAATATCACTAGAATACAATTGAAATAGTAAAAGTAAAAAGCTATGTAAGAGTAAGTATTATTACTGTGTAACTTTTTAATCTATTTTATGGTAATTGTTTTATACTATAAAGAAGTGAGGTCTTCAGTAAATTAAATTTAATATTCTGATATGTTGACACACAACTCTTAATGGAAAAAAAGTTCACTTATAAGTATTGAGCGAAATAATTGAATGAGTAATTGAAATTAATATGCATTTGTTTATTTTGAGTTTCTAGAATAAAGACTTAAATAATTACTAAAATATATGTAATTTCTTATTCAACTACTTACACTTTGATATTGACTGTGATAACTAAATTTTACTTTTCATATATATTTAAGTTGTTCAAATACTAGATACATATTCAAGTGGTTTAAATACTAGATACATAATTAACTATATTTAGTTGTTATAATTATATTTAGTTGTTATAATCATAAGGATGGAGTTTATCGAAACTTGAAGAGTATAAATAATTAGAAATTAATCAACATTCTTCATATATTTATTTTAAAATTATTACTATTAAATAGTATATGTAAGTGAATTATAGAGAAATTTAATTGTTGTTAATATTTTCAAGTTAAAAATAGGCTATATTACTACCTATTCCAAAAGAAGATGAAAAAGTTTAGAAAGAAAATGAAATTATATATTCCACAATAGTGAAAAGTTTATACTTTGAATTCATAGAATTATGGTCAATTGCATTTTATACTAAAAAAAATATTAAGTAATATTTGTATCTTTTCATAAGATAAAAAGTTTGTGTCTCTCAATCTTATTAAAAACCTATTTGTCCAACATATAATATATAAAGTCTTACTTAACTGAATTCTAAGCTTTCTCAAGTGTAATTGAAGTATTTTTCTTTTTATGTCTAATTTCATCAATCATCTCATTTGCTACAAGCACATTATCTAACAAATTTTCCCACAAGAAAGCAAATTGAGTTTGATAATTAACTTTTGACGACACTTTCTTCCAGCTATTCACTACTGTCTTAACTATGATTTTATGAAAACAATCTATATTTATTTAGATTCCTTTTTAACTCTTTTAACTCTTGTAGATTTTTAATTTTTGGGATTAGGACAATAAATGTTACAACCTAGACTAATTTCTATACTTGTGATAGTCATTAACTGCTGCAACAAATTTTTCTTTGAATACTTTCCAATGAGACTTACTTAAGAAAAATAGAGTTGTATCCGCTGGTTCAAGAATTTTATTCTTATCATACTTCCATATTGTTCTATGTATTTTTATTTTTTTTTTAGTAATCTGGACTATAAGGTGTATATTATCCTCCACATATATAGATTGGAAAGATACACCATTTAAATTGATTCTAATTAGGCTCTTTGGTCCATCCCCATTTACGTATACACATTTTTATCAAGATCATATATTAATGTATATTTATTTAGATATTTTTTAATGTATAACCACAATGTTAATTATTTTGATATGTTTTTAGAAAAAAAAACTAAAAGACATGAAAATATGTTATTGATTAATATTTAGTAAAAAGAATATATTAACAATAAAGGACACTTCATGCTGGCGACAAAAAAATAAGGGAGCAATTACCCAACTTCATAGCAATGTCTGAAAAAAAAATTAAATAATTTGAATCCTATAAAATTCACAACATGTATTTAGAATTATTGAAGAATTTTATAATAATATAATGAGATTATTCTATTTCTTGTAAATAAATTATGATATAATTTTACTCTTTTTATAACAACTCTATTGTGTAATATGAAATTGAGGAATTAGGTTTAACAAAATAGAAGTGTGGATGGTACCCATTATCATGTTGATATATGATGTGTTTTTCTTTTTTAATTTAGAATTTTAAAATATAAATTATTTTATTTTAAAAATTATATAAAATTAAAATTAAAATTAAAATTAATATAAATATAAATATAAATATATTTTTTTTTAAAATAAAATAAGGTAATAAAAAATACTAACCAGATAATTTGTGTGCTCTGACAATAATGAAAACTGAGACACAAATGTCTTCATATTGGCTCGTTAATAAATTGAAATAATTGTTTAAATTTTTCATTTAACTATTAAATTATTATCTACAATTAATTTTTCTTGCAGGGATATACGCAATAGGGAAACTTTTGCCTCGTCCATGTTAAGCCAATTTGATCAATCGACTTATGTTTAATTTTTTTTATTGAAGTGTAATAAGTTTATTTTCATTCTTTTTTATGATTTAATATTTTTGTCACAAAACATCTTTTGTTTATTTTTTTTATAAGATTTAGGCTATGCTGAAGAAAATATAAGGAATAATACCATCCCTAAACCTTCTTTCTCTAACTAATCCTTTAAAGTAAGAAAAATACATCTTTGAATCGTATAGTATTATAATTATAGTAAATAGTTTTTAAGCATAGAGAAATCCATTAAACTGGTTTCTAAACATTGGTAAAATATATTTAACAAGGTATTAAAATGACAAATGTTTAATTCTTGAAAATTATTTTATACGATTTTATTTCTTTAAAAATTAAATAAGAGAGGAGAATATGTGGGAAAATAAATTGCTAATCTATTCTATAATTATTGAACGAAAAGAAAAAGATCTTGAGAAAATCATTGGGCCACCTAACACGGGAGACGGAGTTGCGTCGGCAAGTGACTGTAGATGAATTAATTTGGTAGCAGCGGCTAAACGCCACCAACTCACTCAAATTGAAATTCACGCTCATGGGTTTAGGTGCGTTTTGTATTTAATGTAACTTGGTTCACTATTTCTTTTTAAATTGAAACCACCATTTTCAATGTGCAACTATAAATCATCAATGATACGGCACATCAAGTGAAATAAGCAATGCCATTTTTGTAACATTTCCTCTGCTGAAATAAGTTACGTTTGACCATGTCCCTCGAGGTTCACACTTTTCAAGAAGAACTTTTCGTATTAATGTCTTCTCAAGAAATATATAAATGAAAAGATACTAAATAAGTGTCTTTTAAGTCAAACTTGCTTTATTAACATTTGTTCAAACGCACAATAAATGAAAAGATACTAAATAAATGAAGTTCGACCAAAATTTACCGTGTAAAACAATTTTTTAAGGTTATTTATCTTTCCTTTTCACCTATCCTTTTATTGTTATGAAAATCCCACTTTTTTTTACGTGTTAATTTGCCACAAAATGGAATATGATTGCATTTTAAATTCACATAAGTGAAGTTTAAAACTACTTCCTAACAAATGATTGATATGAGTGGAATTAAAATTGATTTTCCAAAAAGTAAACTACTTAGTTTGAACTTTATGAATAAAAAAGTTATTGAAAAAGAACTAAAAGTCACTAATTAAAATTTTCGAGAAAAGCTAATTATCCATTTCACATCCATGATTATATAAAAGTCTTCGACAAATTATCTCACTTTTTTTTTTTTTTTTGTCAATAACAGCTAAAGTAGAATTTGTTTTGTTATCCTTGCAATTGGCATTTTTCTTTTCATTTGATTCATTGGAAGAAAACGTGAAGACATAACGGTGATTTAATTCGATAAAGTATTTTTGTTTTCTATTTTATTTTTTTAAAAAAATGACATTTATTTATTGTTTTTAAAGTTTTATATAAAATATTTAATTAAACTTTTTTGTTTTCATCTTTACTTTTTCTATACAAAATTTGTAAAACAAGAATGAAAGAAGATGAAAATGAAAATGAAAAATACGTTAAGAATTTAAGTATAAGCTTAAAATCCTATATTAAATAAAAGTGAAAAAAAATTAAATAATACATAAAATAGTTTTATGTTGTTTAAGTTACTTATGGTTTATTGGTGTTAAATTTGTTCTTTATCAATTATAAAAATAAAATATTAGTAAATCAAATAGAAAGGTAGTTAGAATTTATTCCAGTACATTTTCTATAAACACTTACAAAATAATATATACTTTTATAAACTAAAATTAGTTTATACATAAACTAAAAATTATCTTTCGAACGAACTAATTTTTTTTTCACAAATTAACATATTTATAAACTAATTTTAACTTTTCAAAAAAATATTTCATTTTTATTTTCATAACCAATAAAAGGATTTTATATTCAAATGAATAAATAAAGTGTTTAAGTGTCTTATGACTCTTATTTTATTTTATTTTTCTACATGCATATCTTGTCCTTATTGAAAATGAAGTATAAAGATAGGTTGAACCTTGTGATCATCCAGCGGCACTGAAAGCTGATAGATTTGATATGGGACCTTATTTTTAGCTATAATTCTATACTCATCGCGTCGCTCTCTGTTGTTAGACATCAAAACCATTGACGGTTTCGTTTTACCATTTTGTGCAATATTTCTTCAAATTTTGGTTTCTTGTTTTCTATTTTCGTTTGCTGATTTTTCTCCCTTAGCATTAAAGTCACTAATAGGGTTTACGCATATTTCTTCCATAATAATTGCTTCCACAACTTTGATACTTCTGAACATTGAAATCCATAACCAGCACACCCTGAATTCCCTACACGATTTATTAAGTGTTTTAGCATTTCTCTTATGAAAGCAACTAGTCTTTGTAAACTTTGTGTCGTGATGTGCCTCAAAGCATTTAGGGGAGTGATAATTAACCACTTGTTAAAATGGCCTATCACAAATGTGTCAAAATAACTACGAATTGATGAGCAAGATGTGCCATTCTGAGACGGCTAGAAGTAAATGATTGGAGATTGATCAGAATGTATTTTTCATTACCAGATTGTGAAAACTGCTTCAGGATAGTTTGATGGACCCACATGCGACGTGGTACACCATGAAATTCACCATGTCGAATTATGAAATGTAGTTTGGATTAGAACACGGGGACATGGACATCATAGCCAGCAGTATCAATCCCCGCACAAGCATGGGACCGCAAATATCGCATTTTTGGAGTGCAAGTAAAGCAGATATGGCTTTTTCTTTCATTTTTTTTCCCTTTCAATATCAACGTGCACTAGATAAGGCTGGTAGTGAGATATTTAATAGTAGACAATAGGAGTTAATCTGAAGTGGTGGATAGTTATGAGCATGTCTAAAACTTTTGTACTGTTTCACACCAAAACAAATATCAACTTAGATTAATATTAGACATACTTTTCTTATTTGGGAGGAGAAGAGGGGACATGTGAACTTTTTTAGAAAACATTATTTTCACTATTGAAGTCATCAAAAGGAAAATAGTAACAAGAAGACACAACAAGGATAAAATGGACCTCATCAAAAGGGGTCTATGTAGAAGATGGAATTATCAGTTGACAAAATGAGTTAGATTAATTACGATATCATCAGTTGAGAAGTCTACCAAGGAATTCAAGAGGAAAAAGAGATTTTGACTACAGAAAACGAAATATTTCAGTTATAACCAACTGCATAATGGCTTTTACATTTCTGACTGCTATTCTATTTATATACAGACAATTTTCATTTGTAAAGAGAACATAGGGGACAAGGGTGCCCACTCTTAGAACTCCATTACTTATTTCAACAAATTTCCACGAAACAAATCAAACCTATAACTAATATAAAAATTATCACTTCAAATTTGTTGAGATGACACGGTTAAGATTAATCACTGAGATATTATGTATTTTAAAGTTTGAATTTGTTAAAAAACATCTTAAAAAGTCTAAAAAAAATTAAGGGAAGAAAATTTATATAAACTGAAGTTGGTTTTTACTCTTAAACAATACGATAATATTATTAAAGTATAAAAACATATATATATTTTTCTACAGTAAATGAATCTTGTATCTCTGTATTATAAAAATAAATTAAGTATAAATTTCTATTTAAATTAAAGTGTACTTTTCCAACAAAAGATCATAAACAGTTCACCCATCCAAACAAATCAACATCCTAATTCATCATAGAATATGCAAATCAAGGAAACATGTAGGCCTGTCACGTGATGCTTCCAAGCTGCAACTCAACCAACATCATTTCAATCCTTGTAAAACTGATAAATTGTCGGCAAAGTATAAACAAGGAGTACGCTAATTGTACACAAGAATAATAAAAAAATGAATAACTTTGCCTTCAATGGCGACCACACTGTAAACAAAATTTCCTGCATTAAACTACTTCAATCAAAAGTCCCTCCTCTAAATATATATACAATGATTGCTAAGCTTTCATATACATCATACAATAGCCACCAAACCATCTATATATTTATTTGAGACATGTTACCTTGGTTAACCAACCATTATTTATATTTTTGTTAGCCAAGTTCCTACATGATTCTAAATGTAAATGAGGGTTGAATGAAGAGTACAAAATGTAAAAGTAGACGGACTTAGTGGCGTAAATGTAGTCTAATCCATCAAAAAGAAACTCGGTCGATATATCACCTCGTATTTACGTTCGTGATGATCTAGATCTGCTTTGCAAAGTAGAAGTCAGACAATGCATCAACTTTAGCATGATGGATGTGCTTTAAAAGATAAATACTGCCAACTTAATATATGTTATAATGTACCTTTTTTTATTGAAATGAAACTTACTAAAAAATTATAATTTTATCTAATAATTCTCACTCGTATTTTTCAATAATTTAAACGATAATGATATTTATAAAATATATTACTATAATACCCTTTCTCTTCTATAATTCTCCACATATTGTATAAATTATGTTAAATATATCATAATTGTATTATTCATCTCATGAACACATTTTCACACACATTTAGAATATTTAATTTTAATCTTTTTATAATTGTAAATAAATTCATTGTTTTATCTAGAAATTACTCACATTTAGGTTTAGTTTGACCTTAAGTGAAATTATATTGATTAAATTTGGATATAAGATATTAATTAAATTTACTCTCATATCTTTTTATCTTTATCATTTGTAGAGATTTTGAGTTTTGATAATGACATCTTAATAAGAAAGGTATTTTGAAGACGGGGAAAGTTAAAATTTGAAAAATGATTAGACAGTCTCATTACACTATCTTATGAGATATTCTTTTTAGAACATTACAGTTGAGTGCATTATTTTGGAGTAGGAAGACATGAATTATATTATTTCATTATTTTCAAAAGAAATAAAATCCAAATTTAGTCATATCTTTTGCAAAGACATTCTTTTGTGGATTTTACTTGATTTCAAGCAATATAATTATTGGAAATCAGATATTTGTGAGATGAATTGTAATAGGAAACAAGTTATATGAAGGAGAATTAAAAACAATATATTTTATTAGGAAATCAAGGAGAGAGAACACTCAGGAGATTTCAATTATAAGACATAAGTTAATGTCACATTCAATCCAAAATCTTAAGACAAGAGGTCAGCAGGTATTTTGTTCTTTAATTCTCGATTGAGTGAGACGGTCCTTTTGAATTATGGTTTCTGATAAATGAATTGTTTTGTAGAGAATTTCGTCCTTTCTTTAATTGGAGTTTTTAATTATAAACAATCTCATGTTTACGTAATTCAAAAGGTAAAAAATAAAAAATCTCACAAGTAGACAATTCAAAAGGTAAAAAATAAAAAATCTCACAAGTAGACATTTGAAATGAATACATTAATATACATTTGTTTGCTAATTAGATTCTTTTGAATTTGATTAATGTTTATTTAACTATATTCAACTCTGATTGGAAATTGAAAGAATGGTAATCATATAACCACTAATAAAGAATTTAGAGATGAATGAATTTGAAAATCAACCTACTTTTTAATTATTCTAACTTTGTCTTTTACTTTTATGCATAATAACTTTAAACCTTCTGGACTTCCACTTAAATTCATTGAGAATGATTTAGAATTAACTAACTATTTATATTTTATATTTTAGAATTAGACAGTCTACCTGATGTATTATATAGTCTAGCCTGATGTATTATACAGTCTAAGCTGAAATTGTTTTATTTGATTGTAAATTGTAACAATCATCATGCAATGAATTTTGTTGTGTTCAAATTTACGTAGTATTATAAGTTCCATTAAGACAAATAACTTATTTATAATAATTCATTGTGATATTCTAATCAAAATGGTATAAAATTTGAATAAGCGACACAAATAGTGCTCTTTGGGTTAAGAAAATGACCATGATAAGTTTAATTATATTGGGCACAATTTCTAAAACCTAACAATGAAGGAGGTTTAAGTTTAAAAAATAAAAAGGATTTAGAACCTCTCAAAAATAGTTTTTGTCTCTTCAACGATTTTATTATGGCAACCAAGTCAGGATTCTTTTCTTATTCTAGTTTTCTTCATGTCCTTTTATAGCTGGGTTGAAGAGTTAAACTTTGCAGATTAATTGAAGTTAAGCTTTTATATATGTTCGTGAGATCTCTAACATTTACCACTTTTCTTGTTTTAGGCATTTGTTTTTCTATGTTCAATCAGACATTGTTTTGTGATTGCTCAATGCCTTTTGTCAAAACTATGAAATTATGTTAAATCAAGTAGGACTGTGAATCTGTAATTTTTTATTAGTTCTACTAGTTAGGAAGAAAACAATTTCATCTATGTGTAAAAATATAATTTAAATAAAATGTATATACTTAATTAGAATTAAATCTTTTCTAAAATGTATTAATAAGCTAAATTCTTAAGAGTTTTTTATTGGTTTATGTAAACATAAAAGGGAGTGTTTATTTGAATTAATGTTATAAACAGCTTATGGCTAAATCCATGATAATTAGGGGTGTTTGATGTTAGGGCTGAATCCATGTTATTTGAATTCAAACCCGAAGTTCTCCAAATCACAACCAATCTATAATCCAGAAAACATCTTCGTCCTTCACAAACACTGTTCCAAACTTCACCCAAAATATTTACAAATCACCACTTAACCAAAATGCTGAAACTCCCAATGTTACACTTCTCCATAACTACAACCAACAAAAACAACAATCCAATTCCCATAACCCAGAAAATAGTACGACGCCTTTTAGTAATTCTCCAAAAAAGAAGGAAAAGCAAACCTTCGTATTTTCTCTCATAGTAGAGGAACAACCATCATTCCAACAAGATCCAAAAATCAAGTTCCTTAAAACTTCTTATAAGCAACTCTTTTTAGCATCTACCCCACAGTGTAGGTTCTGTCTACGAACCAACCAACCATGAACGCATATATAGCCACCATTGCATAGTCTTCGTTGTTACACTTTGCTGCACTACTTACCAACTATTGAGCACCATCTTATCAGGAACCAAATCGCCTTTAGATTTCACTGTCGCACTCAATACATATAATCATGCAATCTTAATGTGCATTGCCATCCAAACGCAGAACAAAAAGTAGGATGTATGAGTTGGTGATGGCTCTACAACTTGGAAGTTATAGTTTAATATGTAATGTGTTCCAGAAGATAGTAGGAGTCACTGTGCTACAATTTCATTTTATAGTTATATTTCCTTTATTTTATAATTGAATCTTTTTTAGGGCTGCAAGTCCTAGTCTTCCCTCTTTTCTATCTTACTTATTTCGTTTTTTTTATTATTACATTGATTTGACTTAAGTTATAATCAATATTGAGACTGATTTTTTTTTTCATCTTTAATTAATATTTATTAGTGAATTACAGAACTTACTTTTTATAAATTTTAATATTTGTCATGGTTTAGATCATTGACTCAAATACTTATCTTATTTAATATGTCTTTTATTTTATAATTTTTTTATAATTTAATTTATAAAATTTTAAACAAATTAATAGTTAAATAATTAAGTCACTTTTAGAGACTAAGAATATTAGTCCATATAACTTTTATTATTCCTAAAGTCTAAAATTTTAAACCTCTTATAAGATTTATCTATATAAAAATTAATTTCAATATTTTATATTTTAAATTTTAACAACTAAATAATACATTTCAAAATTAAAAAAATATAAATAAAAACATTTATACATTATCATAATTGAAATATCTAAAAATAATCACGATTTAATTTCAATAATAAAATGGAGATAAATATAGAACACTGACATAAATGAATTTTTTTTATCACCAATAAAAAATATAATAAATAAAAACATAAAATGGATGTTTCAATTCTTTTACATAAATCAAAAGTTCATCTTTTCCTTCCAACATTTGCTATCTACAATAAATAAATAAATTGGTTGGTTGAAATTCCCTTCTACGCAAGCAATATAGGCTATAATTATTTGCTCTACTATAACAACCAACCTAACTAATTACGACAAAGACAAATTAGTTTATATTTGTTTTCATATAGTCTCCTTTACCACTAATCCCTAAACTACAGAGACCACATTTCCCTACATCCTTTACAAAAGTCACAGCAATCTAATAAAGAGAAGTACTCACTTTGGCCATATCATTATAATTGTCTCTCAATTAAGTTAGATCAGTTTAACTTTTTTTCACTCAGATAAAATAAACCTTTATTTTATCTCTTGAAAGTTTCATTTCTTATGAATGTTGATAATTTGAATGTTCACCGATTTCTCTTACAATAGTAGACCGTAGACCTGGTAAACTATAATTTTTTTATTCTTTAGAGCTAATTTAGATTAGATTAAGGTGCTCTGAACAATCTACCTTCTTCGTCACATCCAATCATTAATCTTTAAAACACCTTTTTACAAGCAAACTCTATAATTTTTCACAATAAAATTAGTACAACCTATTTTCAACAAAAACAATATATAACTTTTGTTCATATATTGAAAATATGAATACCTTTATTGCAAATTACAATAATAATACCGAAACAATACCTTTACTATTTTACCAAATATTTGAAAACAATATTCTAAATACCTGTATGGGATAGAAAAAACTATAAAACCAACATCATTCATCAATAATAACCAATTTTAAAAAACATTTACATAATCTTAAAATAAAACATTTGATCGATAAAAAAAAAGATTTAGACACTAATCAAAATAAGAAATTTATGAACCATGTATTCTCTTCAACCATACTCATCAACTTTAAAATGACGTTATTTTTATCTATCCAAATACTGCAACACAATTTTTTTCCTCCCAACATAATCTTTTACTGCCGTACTAATTGTACATAAACCTACCCTACCCCAATAATAAGAAAAGAAATGTCGACACAATTACAGTCGACAACAACAATTAATTTAGACATTACAAGTATTTAACTTATGTTGCCTCTATCACCTCATCTCATAATTACTCTATTAATCTTAGATACCCTTTGACAAGATGTTTAACCACAAATGTTTGAATCCAATCGAAGAGAACGTCTACCGTCACAAATTCCAAATAAAGAAGGAAGAATAACGTGTTTAGAGTCTCACAAAGGTGTTTTTTGGTCATCAATAAAACTCATTTGAAAATCTGCTTTAAAAAATTGAGTTATGTTCCAAAAACATAGTCAAATAAATGAAGGATAGAAATAAAGATAAATTTGAATAGTGTTAAAAAAACATGTCTAGTATGAACTACCAAAGATTCTCTTTTAAACCATGTACACTAACAAATAAAGATCAGTATGAACAAACACAGCCTGATATATACCTAGTTTTTAAAATTGTACAGATGACGACGACGGTGCCTCTCCTGTAAGTTCTTTTGCTCAATACGTCACTTTAAACATTTATTACAATTTGTTGACAAATGCATCTCCAAAAAAGTTAGTTACTTATGCATTGCAACCTAAATCCAAGTAATTGGCTATGTATCTATTGGTTAAAAATAAAAGTTTGAAAGGCCTCCTCTTTTCAATATCTTGCCATCTGGGAAAGCTTATGCTCGACTATGACGATTCATTTTAGATTATATTCTTAAAGAATCATAGACTGGCCAAATATTTGTCTAAATATCCGTAATTTTAAATTTAAATAAGTAAATTTTTAAGAGGGTTTTCTTTGTTATGTTTCAATTTAACATATTAATTAGATAAAGAGAAAGATATTGGTTATTATTTAAGTTTGGTAAGTTAAAGATTGAAATGTTATTAATATTTACTTTTCATTATATTTTTATATTATATACAGAGAGAGTTTAGGAGTAACATATTGTTGATGCTATTTTTTTTATATCTCTTATTGTTTTAAAAAATATTTTTAAAACGTCAAAGCCAAAATGGTTAGGAAACTATTGTAAGCCGTGTCTCCATATCATCACACGTATAAATGTTCTATATATTCTTTTCCACAACAGACAAGGCTTTCTTAAAATTTTTTGAAACCCTATTTTATTCATGGAAATTAGAACCTTCTATCTTTTTAATATTTAAAAATAAAATATAATTTTAAAATTTAAAATATTATAATTTGATTGTATTTTTACAAAATAAATAAATAAAAAGTTAGTACAAATAGAGAAGATATTTACACATGTTAATAGGTTTTATAACACAAGTAAAGTGGGGTTTCGATCACTAACAAATTGATGTCCAACTTAGGACCATATTTGTCTGAAAGAGAGCTTATTACGTAGCCATCAACATGCTGCATGATTATGCTGAAATCACACTTCCAACTCATCGTTGCACTTATTTTAGGTTTGATACAGATAGACATCGAGATGGTCTTCCCACCATAAATGGAGAGCACCATGTGCTTTAAGGTATATCTTCATGGAAAGAACATAAAAAAAAAATATGTATATATAAATAACGAAATACTTGGGATGCTATAACCTATTTATAAATTATGTATAATAAGAGATTTAGAGTTTAAGGTTTATTTTTGTCTAAGACTATTTACTTTGTGAAACTGATATTTTTCATAGGAATTATTTTTTTTACCAACAATAATAAACAAATAAATAAAGAAAATATATGAAATGTTCTATCCCTTTTATACATGTATATACATGATCTCTAACAAAAAATACATCAACAACACTGAAAGTTCTAGGAAATAATTCCAAAGAAAAAAAGACCAACTTCTAAAAGAACCTCCCTTAGCTGATTCATTTAGTAATAAGACTTAAAAGCAGACTAGTTCTAGTGATTCCTCCAACCAAAAACATCAAGAAGTGATCAGAAGAAGTTGATTCCCATTTCACAGATAACCAAAAACAAACAAACACAAAATACTGATATGCCAACATGGAACAAAACTGACATATATACCAAAAATGAGAAAGTATGTTGATAAGAGAATAATGAGAAAATATTTCCCCTAACGTAAACCTTTTAAGCTGTAGAGACATTCAAAGAGTTTGGTCATTTGGTGTAAATCCAACTTCTGTCTAACACCAGTCAAACTTCTCAGCATTAGGTCGAGTTATCCTATTCTTAATTATAATACATTTTTATAACATTTTCAACATTTTTTTTTAATAAGCAACAATTTCCCACACCTAACAAGTGAGTAAGAAAATAAAGACTTCAATAGGAAGCTAAGAAGCAGGCGGAAAAATATTCGCACACCCTAATTATAATTTTTTTTAATATGGCTTTTAAAATAAATTTATTATAAAAACTAAAAAATTAATTTATATTGCGATCGAATAATCATCCATGTGTATATTATTTGTTTAATAAAAAATATGTAATAAAAGGAATAAAACAGTGCGAACTAAAATAAAGAGTAAGTATATTAGATTGAACACCCAAGTATTTAAAAAGTCTAAACTTTTGTCTCACGTGAGTAGGGGTCTTATAACCTAAGAGAAAGAATATAAATTTACAGTTTTTGGAAGAGAAAAAGGAAAAGGATTACAAAAGGTTTGCATATTCACCTGTTACCTTTAGTAAAATTGTTATTCTTGCATCTTTTACTATTAGATTAGGCTAAAAATTCGAGAGCAAGTTCAAACATAGTATTTTTTGTTTTGACAGTTAAGACAGTGAATTAGAAGTCTCTAATTGGAAAACTCAAATTTATACAGTTGTTTTATTTTAATTTTTTCTTCTTCTTTGAAATGAAAAGTTTTATTGTTGTGATGTATTATTAGTTGTAAACATTTATTTGTATATTTTATTTGATTCATTATATCCTTATTTGATTTTATTGAAGTTTGATTGATTTGTATTTATAGAATTTTTACTTCTTTTATGACATCCAAGTGTTTCTTAATTAAATATTTTTTTTATTGTTATTAGAAACAATTTACTTTTCAAAAAGGTTTTCGAAAGTTAAAAATATCCGTATCTCTTTTATAATTGTTATTGTTCCTCTTATATTAAGTTATGCAAATTATTTTTTATATATTTTTTGGTAGATAAAAATCTATACCTAATTTTGTTCTCCATGTTTACGAATTAACTCCCCTTTCCTTTTATAAATAAATATAGTATATAAAAATACTTGATGTTCCAACCCATAATATATACATACATATATATATATATATATATATATATATATATATATATATATATATATATATTTTTTTTAAAATAT
>Ga0099825_1006479_pt1 | contig 14616 bp, 12 predicted proteins | sample SiratroredBW_FD_76838 | JGI IMG/M metagenome (GOLD analysis project Ga0099825, IMG submission 76838) | Root nodule microbial communities of legume samples collected from California, USA - Siratro red BW | ecosystem: Host-associated > Plants > Roots > Nodule | place: USA: California | collected... | reverse complement strand
TTTTTTTTTTTTTAAAATTATTATTAATATTAAAATTTTTTTTTAATTAAATTTTTTTTTTTTTTTTTATTTTTTATTATTTTTTTTTTTAAAAATTTTTTTTTTGGAATTTTTTTTTTTTTTTTTTTTTCTAATGGAATGAAAGCAATTATATTTTTTTTCCTTTAAAATCCTAAACGGATATATTAACAAAAAATGTTTAAATAAGTTTTAGGTTATATATATATATATAATTAATTTTTTTTCTAAGTATCCAATAATATTTTCTTTTCAAATTGGTTACTTTATTTTGTGTCTAAATTTCTATATATAACAATTATACTATTTACACGTTCTTTAAGTTATCTCAACGTGTCATAAGTCAGATAATTACTAATGTTATATTATTTTTATTAATTGTATTAACATAATATATGATGAAAAACATATTAATTGTCATAATAAAAAAAATAATGAGGGAAAAAGCTTAAAAATATTTTAAAAGCGTAAACCAAAGTAAATATCTCATTTATAGAGATTTAAGCAAACATATTTAATTTATTAGAAATATTAAAAAAAAAGATAAATTAAAGAAGATATGCTTTGATGATGTAAAATAATGTAATTTTAAATTGTTATCCCGTACAAACTAAAGCTTATTAAATTATAATGATAATTTTATTCTAAAAGTGCCACTAAAGCTTATTTTAATTGGTTCTATGTGTAATATCATTACCCACAAGTCACAATGTATATATATCCATCAAACTCAAAGAACATGAATTACCTATCTTAAAAGCATGAAAAAAAGTGATATTTTAATAAATGTAACTATAAGAAGATTTAAAATTATTTTTATCAGAGTTATACAAAGTCCTCTAATGAATTATAAACACAATGATAGCAGACCAACTTTTGACATATTTTTTCTTCTCAATATGGAAAAGAAACAGTAATGAGGTTTCTAACTTATTTCAGAAAAATAATTTTTCTTTATGATCACTTGTGAGGAGCATTGTTGTGAACCTTGAACTTCCATGTCCGTTGAAGCATTACATTGTAATGCTATTCATGCAAGAAATGAAATATGGATGTATACGTACCCTTAAGTAAACTTTCAATAATATTATAATTGGCAAGTCAACCAAGCCAAGCTCGTGCAGCCAAGTTTTTGTTATCTAAACCCAAAAAAATGCATTTCTAAGGCAAACTCGTAAATTGTGTGCATAACCTTCTCCCCACCTATTAAACCACCTCATTCCATTCCATTCTCTTTGTGCAATTGTTGCATTTACAAGCATGGCCACCTCAACTACACCCCTCTTGCTTTCATGCTTCATGCTACACCTTGCTTCAACCTTTGTTATTGCTCATTCAACAAAGAACAACTACTACAACAACACTCTCCAACCTCTCTCAAAGTATATCCTTAAGAAACCATTGCTCAATGTGATAGACTCTTGCTGGAGGGCCAAACCAAATTGGAACTCAAATCGCCAAGCCTTGGCTGATTGTGCTATTGGCTTTGGCAAAGAGGCCACAGGAGGCAAATATGGTGCATTATACCAAGTTTCAGATCCCTCTGATGACCCAGTAAACCCAAAACCAGGCACACTCCGTTATGGTGCAATCCAAAATGACCCTCTATGGATAATTTTTGACAAAGACATGGTCATTACACTAAAAAATGAGCTTCTTCTGAGTAGCTACAAGACCATTGATGGAAGAGGAGCAAAAGTGGAGATTGCTGATGGGCCTTGCATCACATTACAAAGTGTTAGCCATATTATTATACATGGCATTAGCATCCATGATTGCAAACCAGCCGAGGCTGGCCTTGTTAGGAGCACTCCTGACCATGTTGGCCATCGTCTAGGCTCAGATGGAGATGCCATTAGCTTATTTTCTTCCTCACATATTTGGATTGATCATTGTTTTTTGGCTCGTTCCACCGATGGCCTAATCGATGTTATTCGTGCCTCAACTGCCATTACCATCTCTAACAATTACTTTACTCAGCATGACAAAGTAAGTTGAACAAAGACAGCTACTTCTTCCTTTTTTTTGTCTCGTACCTTGTACCATATCCTGATATACCAGATTCTTGTTCATGTGCATGCAATATAATTACTAAATACCATGCATTTTAGGGATAAAGTGCAACTATACAAGAATCCTGCTGTATATACTGGGTCGTTACAAGCTTATGTAATATTTAGCAATACACTTTTTATCATAGACTAAACTTATTGCAAATTATAAATTTTAGTAAGATTCATTTCTTATATAGTACTTTCATGATTTTGTAGCTTTTAGCAAACTTTAATCGAACTACTAGTAAAAAAGAGTGTGTTAATCACTCCTCTTTCATCGTTTAATATGCATGTACAATTATTACCATTTCATAGACCACCAATACTTTTTTGTTCTAATCAGCAATTATGAGCGCATGCTTTAACATCTAAATGCATCTTTGGATCATTTTAAATGAGTAAAATCCACAATAATCACTTAGCTACCTCTCTCTCTTCTCCTTAGAATTTGAGCATATGTTTTGAGAGGACATAATATCTGATTGAGAAAACGTGCCTGCAGGTTATGCTGCTGGGACATAGTGACCAATTCACACAGGACAAAATAATGAAAGTGACTATAGCCTTCAACCAGTTTGCTAGTGGCCTAACTGAAAGGATGCCAAGGTAAGAGTGATTTTTTTTATGGATTCAATTTGCATACTCTATGAAAATAAATGCTGTATTCGCGTGGATGAAAATGCAGGGTAAGATTTGGTTATGCTCATGTGGTGAACAACAAATATGATGATTGGAAAATGTATGCTATAGGAGGTAGTGCTAGCCCAACCATTTTAAGTGAAGGGAATTTTTATGTAGCACCAAATGACCCAAATGCAAAACAGGTAGAAATACAATGTCACGAAATCCCTCCTCTTTTCTTTTTTTCTTCTCAAACCCAGTACATAATTCTTCAAAACTTTTGAGTGTTGTTCTTGAATGACAGGTTACCAAGAGGGAAGTGAAGGAAAACTGGAAAAGTTGGAAATGGAGATCTTACAAGGACTTGTTTTTAAATGGTGCTTATTTTGTACCTTCTGGATTTGGAAGTTGTGCTCCAAATTACTCACCAACTCAATCTTTTGCTGCTGCTCCAGCATACACGGTGCCTGCAATAACTCTAAATGCAGGCCCCACAGACTGTATTGTTGGGAGAGCATGTTAGTATGGTTTAGAATTGTGTCACATAAAGAAACTATGACGTAGAATCTCTATTAAATTTCTGTCTCTCTACCTCTGAGGAAATTTTTCTATAATCTCAATCAGTATTTATTGGATACATACTCAAAAGTTTCACTTCACAAGAAAATATCAATACCACTCTATTCGTCATATGAATGCAAGTTATGTGATGGAAATTAACAGTGATCCAAAAAAAATATTGTTTGCTTTAAATGAACTTGAGATAAAATACAACCCAACATCACATAAAGATGCCAACTGGGAAGCAAAAAAGGCCTATTGTATAAATAAATAAGCTGAATAGCTAAGGGGAAAAAGTAACAAAACAAAGAGGTACTCCGTGATTATGCAGTTAACGTTATTGGTTCTCTTTAGAAAAGTCTATTCTCGTTGCATTGAACTCCACATGTTACTGGTGCTTTAGCTCTCACTTTCTTCAAGTACCAAATACCAGCTCCAATTCCAAATGCCCCTGCAGCCGAAACAGCTGTAGCAGTCCCTGCATATCCACAAACATGACCCAAATTTTCCATTTCAAAAACTTTATCATTCAGAATATTACTCCATGAACTGTATTTATTTTAATCACCTGCAATCACATTAACCCTTCTACTGTGACGTGCAGCATCATAATCTGCCAAGTCAAACAATAACCAGTCAATTCTACTTCTCAACAAATTTCAAAATGCAAACCTTCTTAATGGTGACTTAAGTAAACATGCTATGTAGTACGAAAGATTGTCATCGTATGATAAACTTAATGATTTTTATTAGACGTACCTTTACAATGAGTAGTGAAATTTCCTTCTTTGCACAGGCACATGAAACTCTGTGTCTCAGTGTCAAATCCGCAAGTTCCACCTCCTTTGGAAGGATCCTGGCACTGAAGGCAGCGTGTAGTTACAGGGATATCAAAATCAATTCTGATTCCATATTCAGGAACTTGATCATAAGGCTGAGGAGCTCCAACATTTCTCCAATAAACACTTGCATAACTAGTACAATACTTGAGCATCAACCTCAACGACTCAGTTGCTCTTGGAGAGTAAGAGCAGCAAGAACTGCCACTCATAGCGAAAGAGCACCCCGGCATGTGCCTGCAAAGGTAGCTACCACTGTCACAGGAAGAATCACAGCGTTCCGGAAAACGCTCACAGAAGATTGGCTTTGGCTTAACGATCACGTGATCCTCACTGCAGTTGAAAAAGAGGTACTCATTCTGAGAGGAAAGCTTGAAGCGTGTGCTGGTGTCCAAACTGAAAGGCCTTGTGGGGCGATAATTCTCAGCATCCTCACAGTTCCACATGAATGGATCAGTGACCAGAATGTGCGGATCAGCATAGCTAACATTGTGAACGGGGTATCTGCCAGAAGGGGTTCTGACTTCGAGCTTTCTGGAGTCAGAACACGCCAGAATGTATCTGTAGTAGGGGCTTCCACAGCCATCGTCAATGCCAAAAGGGTATTCAATCGGAATGTCACCACAAGAAGTTCTGCATGTGGTGGACTGAGACCTTGTGAGAGTGAAAAATGAGTGAATGAGTAGTAGTAATAAGATCGGTTTTTGGTTGATGGTAAGATGCAAACCCATCACAGACTTTGCAGCACCAACAACAACTTGATGGTTTCTGAACCAAAAGTGCTCAGGTCAACAATTTTACATCGAATGCAGAATAATATCTGCAACTGTTGCTTTACACAGCTTCCTCCTTTTGCTTTTTTTCACTTTTGGTATCTTTAATCTTAATTCCTGCCTTATTATCTGTATGTCTTTTTTGCTCTTTCTGCATTCTGAAGAGATCAGAGAACTACTTATGTATTTTGGTATTATAATCGGTTTTTCAATATATATATATATATATATATATATATATATATATATATATATATATATATATATAGATATATAGATATATAGATAGATAAAGTCATCTACAATATATGGCCTGTTTGTAGAGCTTCATCAAACTTCTTTAAATTCAATTGAGACATAAACTTTAAACTTTATTGTTTTTCCTTCGCAACATGGCTACAATTCGAACTAATGACAAAACATATATTCAAAAACAAATAAATCTGTGCTTTTTACTTTTTAATTTAGTTTTTCTTTTCTGATTATTTTATACATTCAGCTTCACTGATCCATAAACCTTTTAATTAGTAAATATCTTAGAAGAAAAAAAAATAATTAAAATAAAATATTTTTCATCATTAATTAAAATTAATTCGTTAACCTCAACTTTTTAATTATGATCATTATCAAAGTAATTTAATTATAATCATAAACAGTTATTTCCTTTGTTAATAATGTATCAGAATGTATTATGCATTTAATTTTTCAGAAATAACATTTTATGTGTCAGTTTGGCAAGGAATCAGAGCAAACAATTTATACCTTGCATCCTATATCACTGTACTTTTTTTTCTTTACTGATATAAAAATTCTTGAATTCTCTAGTTCAGTTTGTCACAAAAATGACAGAGATTTTGAACTAAGTTTCAACATCATCCTATATTAGCGCTACACATGCTAGTGCATCGATTGACATAAAACTCAATAAAAGCAATTATCAAATACAAACCATGATATATTAATGACAATTTACTACTACTCTCCAACACCACCTTACCTTTCAACATTATTAGGGACGATTGTTAAGAGATGACTTATTAACTCCATGATTTTTTTTATTAGAAATTTTATTAAATTCATGACTGAAGATGTGAAAACAAAATTAAATTTCAACAGTTTTAATTTAATTCAATTTTCCTGCACTTTTTAAATTATACTTTATGATCAGTTGAAATAACCCGGAGTTTATTTGTAGTATTCCATTTGTTCATCCAAAAAACGTGGCACAATTTTATTTATAAGAATATATCTTGGGTTGAAACTCATATTCAGTTTAACATTTTACTAAAAATGTAGTGTGCTTTTAGTAAAATATTTGATAATATTAAACTACCACTGACTTTTTTCTTTAATAAGTTTACTTTTATAATATTTAATGATTTATTTAAATTTTATGCATTGTGTGTAAATATTGATATACTAAGTCATACTTTTTTTAAATAATAATAATAATTACTATAAGAGTAAATAAGTTTATTATATATACATATATAATAATTTGTTATATATAGGATGATAATGTAAAACATTTTTATACGGTCAATATGTTCTGATAAAAATATCTGGTAATTATATACTGTTTAAGTTTTATTTATTGAAAATAAATTAATTTAACCATTCAATACTTAAATTGGTTTATAGTTTATAGTAGTTCAATAAAGGTTGAATTGATATTAATACAACTATTATAACAATTAAACAATAAAGAAAATAGCTTTAAAACATATAATATTAATTTCGTAAATGTGTTTTTTTTTTTCGTAAATGTGTTTTTTTTTTAAATTTATTTTCAAGCGAATATTTTGTTTGTAGCAAAAGACTAAAGCCGGGTATTTTAATAATGGTCGAACATCTCATATCAATAAGGTCCGAATAGAACACATAAGTGGATCTAATCATTACCTTATAAACTTTTGTGAAGTTAAATTATATATAAATTCATATACTAGAATGATTAAAATTTAGAATAATTGATATATAGAGTAATTGAAAATTCAAAGTAAACATTAAGAATATAACCGAATAAATATCTTAGAAGTACAATACCTATATTTAAAGCTATTTAATAGCTTTCACCAATTGCTACAACCAACTTATTCAATGTCACCACTATCATTATATGATAAAAAAAGGGTCTGCTGGTTTTAAATGAATAGGCTAAAATGGAAGAAATTAAGAGACTTTTCTCTCTGGTAAGTTAGAAAAATGAGAAGTATTACTCTTATTTTAATTTTCTTGAGTTGGAAAGGTGTTTTTGTTTGAGTAAATTTAAGCAAAAAGTATAAATGCATAGAAGGAAGGGAAGGAAAGCATAGGAGAGAAATGAAGAGAGGTAGGTGTGGTGTGACGTGCTGAAGAGGCCAGGTATCACTCCGTTACACATCCAAACCGCCACGTATCTTCATGCATAAATAAATAATTAAATAAATAAAAATGTTTTCTTTTTTTAGTAATTGATAAATCAATTTTAAAATAAAAATATTATTGTTATATCAAAAATTTATTAAGTTTGTATCGTGTATGAAATAACTGCTTCTTTTTTCTTCATTGGTTGCAGTTACCAACCCTTTAGATCTACGGTCAAGATCATGTGGAAATGGAGGGTTGAGATTGAAAGATTGCACCGCCTTGTTTGTTCTTGCGTTCTTATTAGGCGAAAAGAAAGGAATAAGAAAGGGGTAGTGTGAGAGAGAGACACTGTCTACTGAACTGCTTTAACCCTTATTTATTTCTATTTCCCTCAATTGCCTTCTCTTCTCTTCTCCACATATTCGCTAATCCTATTTCTCCATTCTCATTCTTCTTCTTTGTTTCGTTCATTTAACTCTTTGATCTCATTTTACAATCACCTCGCATTTCTCCTCATTTTAAACACGCCAGTGTGAGTGCCTCTTTCATCGGTTTTCGTTTCACCTAATTATTTATTGTTTAATTTTGTTTTCATGCGCACAGATTGTCTATGCAAATTGTACTTTTATTATTATAATAATCGCTTCTCATATTCTGTTTATACCAGGTGAATTCAAAATCATTTTCTTTTTCTTCTCTTCTTTTGGTGGATAAAAAAAAAAACTATTATCTAGGTTTCATTGGAAAAATGCACGCTTGTTGGATCTTAGTCTATTTATTTATTTTTTTTAATTTTTTGTATTTATCCGTCTATCACGTTTTTTAGTTATTTTTTTTATAATTCCGTTTCATTTTTTCGATTGGTCGAGAGTTTGACACAATATTTTGAAATGCATCTTTTTTTTTATTTTATTTATCCTTTCTAATTTTTTGTTGTCAATAATATTATATTAAGCATCCTCACTTGTTAACCAATATACCCAATTTTAAGTATTTTTCGTGGTAAGAATTCTTATTGAAGTTAATAATTTGGTTTAATAGGAGAATATGGGGAAAAGCATGAATGTGATCTTGTGGTGCTTGTTTGTGACGATCCTGTTGCTTTCTGCTGTGTCTTGTGCACCCAATGATGGACTGCGTAGGATTGGGCTCAAAAAGATTAAATTGGACCCTAACAACAGGCTTGCTGCTCGAATTGGGTCCAAGGATGATTCTGTCCGTGCTTCTATTAGAAAGTTTCATCTCCAAAACAACTTGGGTGGCATTGAGGACACCGATATTGTTGCATTAAAGAATTACTTGGATGCACAGTATTTTGGTGAAATAGCCATTGGATCACCTCCTCAGAAGTTCACTGTCATTTTCGACACAGGAAGCTCTAATTTGTGGGTGCCATCATCCAGATGCACCTTTTCGGTAATTTTTTTTGCGTTATACACTAATGTTTAATTTGTCACTTATGAATATGTAACAGATTTAAGTGCTCTTATTCATGGTATTTATTCATGTCATTTTGCATTTTGGTGCAGGTTGCATGCTACTTCCATGCTAAGTATAGGTCTACCAAATCAAGTTCTTACAAGAAAAATGGTTTGTCTTCCTCGTCATTTCTAATAACGCTTTAAAGTTAACGTTGTTATTTTAGTCCGTGGTTGAGCTAAAACTGTTTGTGGAAGTTCCCTCGTTTTATAAATTAAAAAACCGAAGAGTTGAAATTTGAGTTGCTGGCTAATACTGATGAAATTTGAAATTTTGTCATCCAACGTATGGTTTGTGCATTAATGGTAATAGAACGGTTAGATGTCCGTAGGTTCTGATATTGTAATTTGGCTTGTGGGATATATCTATATGTTACCTGTGTGTGACTCATGGTTGATGATATGCTCCTCTGTTTTGGCTTCTAATGCACCAAGACTTCCTTTCCGTATCCAATTCTTTACCGATACTTAATAAGCGTATCATATCTTATTATTTTCAAAATATGCGTATCCCCCATACATCCGGTATCCAATATACGTATTGTACCGTGCATCAGACGTTTTGGCCCACTTGTTGTTTTGCTCATGTAGAAAGGATGCTGCAATGATGTCTTTCTCTACAACTTAATATTTTTCTCTCTGTTGTTTAGGCACTGCTGCTGCTATTCAATATGGCACCGGAGCAATTTCTGGTTTCTTTAGCTATGACAGTGTTAGAGTTGGTGACCTAGTTGTGAAGAACCAGGTAAGGATGTGTTTCTGATCATCAATGTTTGTTTCAATAGAGGAGGGTGCAAGACGGCTTCTCATAAATAATATGTTGATTAGTAATCAATAGAATGCCTTTTGATTCGCATCAGGAATTTATCGAAGCAACTAGGGAGCCGGGTATTGTATTTTTGGCAGCCAAGTTCGATGGTATACTGGGACTTGGATTTCAAGAGATATCTGTTGGAAATGCTGTTCCAGTTTGGTATTTGTTATAAATTCAATTTTATTCATTATTTTGTTAGAAGTTTATTGAATCAGGCTCTTGCAAAGGCAAGTTAAGGCTGCTTACGGCAGACCTAGAGGGTCCAACTCTTTCTATAGTGAGAGCCTTATAGTAGGCTGCCGTTTTTATTTTTCTTCAAAGTTTATTGAATCCCCATGTGTTTATCTTATTACCTGTCAGGTACAACATGGTTGAACAAGGTCTTATTAAGGAACCAGTATTTTCATTTTGGTTCAACCGCAAAACAGAGGAAGAGGAAGGGGGTGAGCTTGTTTTTGGGGGTGTTGACCCTGCTCACTATAAGGGAAAGCACACTTATGTGCCTGTGACCAGAAAAGGATATTGGCAGGTTATTATTTTCTTTGTACTTAATGCTTTTTTACCTTTAACTTTGTTAATTTTCCTTTTTGTTTTCAGTTTGACATGGGAGATGTACTTATTGATGGTAAACCCACTGGTACGTGTAGATAATGTGTCGGCAAAAATGCCGTTTTCTTCTTCCTATGATGTATACTTGGCATCGGTCACAGTTTTCAATCTAATTTGACTAACCTGATGTAATTGTCATTCAGGATATTGTGCTGATGGCTGTAAAGCCATTGCAGACTCAGGGACTTCCTTATTGGCCGGTCCAACGGTATGTATAAATGCTAGCTATAGATTGATTAATATTTGTATAGTTCCAATTTAAAATTCTTATACTATATGCGGCACTCATCCCGTAAGACATTTCTCTGTCAGTTCATGATCTATTTCAACAATCATGGGGATTTTTGATTATTCTCATTGCACTGTTTATATTGCCATAGCAAAAGTCTAACAAATGCTTCGTACTAGCTTTCTTCTGTGAACACTTCTTTGCTTTTGTTCTTGTAGACTGTAATAACTATGATAAACCATGCAATTGGAGCAGCTGGAGTTATGAGCCAAGAGTGTAAGACAGTTGTTGCAGAGTATGGACAGACAATCTTGAATTTGCTTTTGGCTGAAGTGAGTACTATTTGTAATTTGTTGTTGCCATATTTTTTTTTTATTAGCTTCTGCTCTTTGTCACAAATGGTGTGTTTGAAAGATATTATATTCTTTTAGAATAAGTTTTCTTATGTTTTTTGCTTCACATACTTCAGACACAGCCGAAGAAGATCTGTTCTCAAATTGGATTGTGCACCTTTGATGGGACTCGTGGTATTGAGTAAGTCCTGAAAATATTTTTACTCCTTAAATCTTTGGTAATTTATTTAAATACTTTAGTATTTTAAAGCGTGATTTCCCTTTTATTACTTGTTCATTACCACCCCTCAGTATGGGCATAGAGAGCGTTGTGGATGAGAATGCAAGAAAATCATCTGGTGGTCTTCATGATGCTGCTTGTTCTGCGTGTGAGATGGCGGTTGTTTGGATGCAGAACCAGCTGAGCCGAAATCAGACACAGGATCAGATACTAAACTACATCAATCAGGTGAGTCAGTTTTCTTAATTTTTCTATTCAAGCATCTTCTTGCACCTCTTGATTCGTTGGTTCATGATGATGTTGCAGCTTTGCGATAAAATACCTAGCCCAATGGGAGAATCTTCTGTTGACTGTGGGAATATCTCTTCATTACCTGTGGTGTCCTTTACTATTGGTGGAAGAACTTTTGACCTGCACCCGGAGGAGGTAACATTTCCTCAGGCTAAAACCTGATTGGTTGCTTTGATGCTTTTGGAATGACTGATGACTTAACCGGATTTTATTTAATGAAAACAAGATAAATTCAGAGCGGTAGGAGTTAAGAGTAATGGGAGAACAAGGCACCGTTTTATAGAAAAATAAAATCAAGAACAGAATTGAAGCTAAACCTAGTTACATCAGGTGAATTGCAATTGCAAAACTTCACGTGAAGAAACCATGGGCTACAAAAATCCATATCCTATTGATGGCGAGTTTTCCATAGAGTAATGTTAGACTAACACAATAATTCACTAGTCAATTGGTTTATCAGAATGTGATTGTGTGATTCTTCTTCTATTATCTAACACCAACATATGGGTAGTAAGTGGTTATTACAAAGAAATGAGTACACACCTAATTTAGTCCTCCGATGTACATTTGCCATCAATCTCTTCCTCCAAAGAATTGACATCTACTACGAGTAAACGCCTAATTTGATCCACCAATATACATGTGATATCAATCTGGTCCTCCAAAGAATTGACATCAACTTTAGTCTCCAACTATATATAAACCAAAATCAGTTAGGAGCTTATGGGAGCTCCATTAATTTTAAAAAGAATTAATATATAACCCTTTTATGATAAATTACGGTAGTTTAATCCCTATATTCGAATCTCCATTGATGTTATTCCCATGATCTTAATATGGAAGGAAGACATTATGTGGTGCCCACACATAAATTCATTAACTAAATCAAGCTTGCCGCAGTATTTCCTTTGTTTTTTTTTCAAATTGTTGATTGAATGACTGATAATGGATTTCACATCTACGACATGTACAACTAAAGAGCAAAACGAAAAAAGTTGTAGCCTTGGATTTGTTGATGTATGAAGTTGTTTCTAACCTCCGGTCGTGAAGGAGCCGATTTGGAAAAAGAAAAAAGGTTAACAGGAATAAAACATACGTAACGACGGGACATCAGTCTCTACTATACTCACAATTTATGTGGTATAGAAATGGGGAGTTGCTTAAATTTTTTCCACGAATATTCTCGTGTCCTCATTCAGTTTCTGTTTGGTTGATTCAGTACATACTCAAGGTGGGTGAAGGCCCTGTGGCTCAGTGCATTAGTGGCTTTACTGCTATAGATATTCCACCTCCTCGTGGCCCTCTCTGGTACGTAAAATTTCTTCAACTAGCGCCATGACATTTACCTTTTATTTTTTTTATTCTCTGTTGTCTTTTTGGATTGCGATTCATCTGATTTGATTGTCACTCAATGGCATCTACGTTAATGTAGGATCCTTGGGGACGTCTTCATGGGGCGTTATCACACAGTGTTTGATTATGGTAATCTTAGAGTGGGATTTGCTGATGCAGCTTAAAGTGATTATCAAAATATGGCGATCCTTGCTTATTTCTTGCAATCAAATGGACCTAAAGTTCTGGCTTGTACATGTTTATGTCAATGTTAAATACTTTGGATGATGTATCTGTGGCATAAGCCCATAGCAGGTTCCGTACTGTGACTATGCCTGTTTAGTTGAAAGAGTACAGTTCTGATGATGCCTAGTTAGTTCTCTCTAAAATAACAAATCAAGGCTCATCTAAAGTAAGATAAAATGGGAATGTTGTGTAGATAAAACAGAAAACTGACCAGTCAACTTTAAAAATTACATACGTAATTCAAGTATCCTTAAACAATGGAACTTCAGTTGATAGATTGAAAAAAATATAGAAAACTACAAAAGGTAATGATAATCTGTTGAGAAACAGTGTAAAACCTTTTAACAGCCTACATTAGATGATAATACAAGATCAAAAATCAATATATATCTTCAAGTTGATTAGAGAAACTTGTCAATTAATTTGTTAAGGTTTTAACATTTTTATTTGAAATTTAAGTTTAATATTTTTCTTTTTTTCTTATAATTTTTGTTAATATCCTGTATTTATTGAGATTATTTCTATAATCAACTTGAGTTTCTTCTATGTATTTTTTCTAGTTTTACTATGTTTGGATCCATAGATGAACTATGGATGAAGAAATGAATGCAGAGAACTGTGTGACACTGTTGATGTTTGGATCTATGTTTTTGCCTGGAAAACGTGGGAAAGAAAGAGAAGGGAGAGGGAGAAAGGAGAAAGAGAGTTACCTTTGGGTTGTTTACTGATTTGCCTCTCTATAGGATATTCCTGTGGGTGTGAGAAATGAGGGATAAAAGCTTCGGAAAAATTGACGTGCAGAGAAGAAAGTTGTGGACGGAGAAACAATTTTGAAGGACTTGTAATTGATGCATAATCGATAATCCATTAAAGGCGAAGTGAGTTTCAAGTGTGAAACATATGGCAAAGCCTCCTCCTTCCAAGTCTTCATCACGAAAGCACGTTCACCAACCACGAAGTCCCGCACGTGCTTCTGCCCACGTAGGAGTGAATGCACCCGGCACAGCGTCAGCTCTGAAAATTATTTTTCAGAATCTAATACAAATTTTACGTTTTAAAAAATATTTTCTAGAACTTATTTTTAAAAACTATTTTCTAGAATTTTACAAATATTTTTCAAAAATAAATTTTAAAAATTATTTTCTAAAACGTAAAATTTACGTTTTAATTATTCAGAATATAAAATTTATGTTCTGAAATTTTTATAATCTATTTCCAAAAAACACCCTTTCATTATTTGAAATAAAATATCAAAGAATATTTTTATTATTTCCAGAATTGATGGTGTGTAGTAAGTTTTTTTGCCTAAAGAATGGATAAACTGTGTGTTGTGTTCGGAGTTCACAACGATGGAGAGGGCTCTCTCCTTGGCCCAAATCTAACTATCTTTAACTACAATGATCAAATTATATCTATTTGAGTTTGTAGAAATAAATCTAAAAACTACTTTTCATGTTTGAAGAAATAACTTCGTAGTTTATATTTGTACCATCTACGGTTTAGTTCTTACATTTATAAATCATTTATCATAAACTCACACACATAGAAGATTAAAAATAATTAAAAATATATATTTAAAGATAAAAATCAACAATTTTTTATGCAGGGCTATTTTTATGATCGTTTTCATGCATAAAATGGATAATAATTCGTTTTCACCTCCAAAGTATTCTTTATTTAAATATATTTTATATCCATAATTGATAAAATACCACTAATGACATATTGGTAATTTACACGATTTTAAATATTTGTAGTTCAATATAACACAATTAGGTATAATATATATATATATATATATATATATATATATATATATATATATATAT
>Ga0099825_1006478_pt1 | contig 14616 bp, 9 predicted proteins | sample SiratroredBW_FD_76838 | JGI IMG/M metagenome (GOLD analysis project Ga0099825, IMG submission 76838) | Root nodule microbial communities of legume samples collected from California, USA - Siratro red BW | ecosystem: Host-associated > Plants > Roots > Nodule | place: USA: California | collected... | reverse complement strand
TATATATTTATATATATATATTTTCATTTTGACAAGTTTTGAGTATATGATATTTGAGTAAATAAAAAGACTAAAAAAAATCAATTTTAAATTTAAGAGATAAAAACAAACTTACTATAAGCATATTTAAACTTAATTTTTTGTTGGTTATTATATTGAATATAATCAACTATATATCTAATTATTCTATTCAAATAAAAATAAATTTAGTTGACAATAGCAAGTTTATTTCCTCTTCATGCTATACATAAACACATGAAGAGTAGATAACCACCTAGGCATTAAAAAAATTAAATGAGTTTTTCAATATATTAAATTAGCTTATGCATAAATTAATTTGTAGAAATTCTCTTTTATAACTTTTTGAAATTCTTATTTTTAAATTATGTATACATTGATTTTAAATTTTTGAAAACATTTTTGTATTTTTTTCCTTCCACATGGTATTCACATCTTCAATAACATTTTTATTAGTGTTTATTACAACATTTCAATCCTTCATCACCTCTTAATTACTACTTGTTATGAAAATCAATAGTAGAAATATTAGAAAGATCAAACAAGAATGAGACAAGAGCCATACCTATATATACAAGATAATGACATAATTTTCAATCCAAAACCTTAACACATTAAGTTTGTAGGTATTTTTTTTTATATATTGCTCAACTTTTCAATCTTTACTAAATATGAGACTAGACTCACATTTGAATACTTAATATTAATGTCTTTAATTAAATTAACAATATTTAAATCTTGCAAAATCAATCTTGTAGTTTATGAGGTTAATGTATGAGATTTTTCCTATTAGATGACGGGATTTAAATTCTAACAATTAAAGGTTTAATTTCAAAAGATTATAAGATTGGAAAGTGATAAACTAATTAACATTCTTAATTATATCAAAAGAACAATTTTTTTTTTCCAAATACATATATAACATATAGAATAATATTAACAATTCAAGTATTATTTATTTCAGCTAAAAGGAGAAGAAAGATTAAACGAATTAGCTTTATTATCTATTGAAAAAGATATTTTAAATAAGATTAATTATGATAATTTAATATATAATTTTGTATCATTAAAAAACTCAAAAAATAAATTTTAAATAAAAATATTATAGTTTTAATCATTTTATTAATTTAAAAAAGCCTCACTCTTTTAACTTAGTTTAAGTTCCCTAAAGTGTTGAACTGCCACTTACTAAACCAATATAAAAATATTATTAGTTCAATATATTTTTTTCACTAATACTATTAATTTTTTCTTCTCACGGTGAATATTTTTCTTTTCATCACAAGTTAACCTTTACCAATATAGTCTAAAAACATTCCTGATTAATATTTTTAATTATTAAATATTTTAATATTAAAGTAGGTTTTTATTTAATAGTAATTAAATTATTTATAAAAATATAAAATTCAATAAATTTAAATTATCTTAATCAAATAAAATATTTTTAAAAAACGAATAAAACAATATATTTAATTTTTCTAAAATCGATGAAGTTTCTATCCAAATAGCTTTATAGCCCGACAGAAAAGTAAATGATTAGTTGACAGCGATCCACCCTCCAAATTATGTCTCAATGCAGTATGCGTTCCCTCGTGGTTTGTTTGTGAGTGACCAAAATAAGAGGGGCACATACTGATTAGATTTCTTAACTTCTTTGTCAATGTATTCGTATTATTGGTACATGCATATTTATATTTATATGTATATATTAATACATGGAAAAGGCCTCTTTGATCATTTCATGGATATTCTCCTACCAAATATTATTTTTAAATGTTTTAAAAAGTTATAAATATCATGTATCTAATTCTATTTCTTCTTAAAAAATTTGTTATTTCTAAATTTTGACATATTTATAGTATTTTTTTTGGTATTATTACCGTTATCCCAACTTAATTTAGTTTTATCATATGGAGAATATTAATTGAGATGATTAAATTCTAGCATGGGAGGTACAATAATGTATTTTTGAAATCACAGCAGTGTTTTATTTATATTGGAAAAAATAATTAATATTTTGATATCCTCTAATAATAAAGATATTTTTTATTATAAGTAACGTATTAATAACTTAAATAAATAGAATTGAAAAAGGGATTTCAACTTTTACAACTCTAAGTTTCTACTGAAAGACAACAAATTGCCTAAAAAATACTCCAATCTTCTATACTTTTTTAATTATGAAGCCTCTAATAAATCATATAATATGAAGTAAAATATACATTTTTTTTAACAGTCAACATTAAATATAAAAGAACACTTTAGGAGTGTTCTAACCAATATATAAATCATAAATATTGTGGGAATATATAATATTTATCATAACACTACTCTGTGATCTAACTATGGAACAAGCCGAACTGTTTATCATATAATACCTAACTAACACAATTCACATGGATGCACATCAAGTGCTAGACTCCCTATTAGCTATGTAGGGGAATAAAATTTTCATCACTAAGAGGGTTCAAAAATTGGTAACTCTCCTAGCGCATGCAACATGATTATAGATGTAAAAATGCTAATTCTTGAAATCTTGTGACTGTACTGCTGCATCCTGCCACAAGCTTCTATCGATCTCCTTGCCTGCATAGACATGTAAAACAAACACACTACTAATCCTCCAAGCCGAGTAGTCTGTCTCCCACTACCACTAATCCTCCTTTTGTAGAGCCCTACACCATTGATTCCAAACATTTCACGGGTGAAAAATACCAGTCCGAATATGAAAATGTCATTCTTGGCATTTTATGCTTAACCCATGACCAACCCTTCAACTGTGCTAGGAAAAATACTTCTACAACATTCACAACCCCTCCCCTAAATACAATTTTGTTTTTATGATTCGAGATCTTCGTCATTATAGCCACCCACATTCCTTTCCACACTCTATTAACACTATTCCTTTGGCCCATTAGATAAAAGTTTTGGAAAAGGAAATGAATAGACTTATGTCTAGCGGTGACGCTCCCAGCCCACCTCTTGCATGAATCCTATACTTGTTGTGTCACCTTATAGGTACTAAAGAGATGTTGGACATTTTCTATATGTTCTCGACATAACGGACACCAGTCATTCCCCATCTACACTCCCTTTTAACCAAGTTTGCCTTTGTCAATAACCTATCTAATAACACCCTCCAAACACACACCAACGCTAATGGAGCTGTCTTTAGGCTTCACAACAATTATAAATACTCTATACTCTACATTTGATCCTCCTTATTCATAACTCTATGGCCAAAATTAACCGTATGTTCACTTTGTTCGTCCCCTACCCACACCAACCTATCTTGAGAGTCCTTACTCCACTTAATATTTGAAATCATAGTTAACAGCTGCTCCTCTAGCTATTTTCCCATTCAAACCTACCCCTTCTTCAACTTAAGTTCCAACTATGACACCTTGAGGTCCACATTTGCCCCATGATAGCAAGGTAACTCACCGTATAATCCTTACACTAGGAAATACTAAATAACCTTGGAAATTTTCTTTCAGCATTTGGCCCTCCACCTACCGATCATCCCAAAATTTTACATTCTCTCATCCTAAGACCCACAACAATCTACAATCAAACCAATTATCTTGTGGTTCCTTACCGCACACTCTACACAAATCCTGCCACCATAGAGAATGTTTCTTATGAACCTTACTGGCATTTATATTTCTCCAATTATCATACCTCGCTTCCAAAACTTCTCTCCACAAACCCTCCCTTAACATTCCATATCTCCATTTCCATTTTGCTAACAAAGCATCATTAAAACAACTAATATCCTTGATCCCCAGCACGCCTGCTTCGGTAGGACTAAATTCCGTCTTCCATTTTACCCACGCGATCTTCCTACCCTCACTACCCCAACTCCAAAGAAATTTTCTCTAAATTCTTCTAATCTGGTTATAAACGTCGGTTGGTGCTCTAAAAATGGAGAGTAGAATAGGGGTAAGACAATAATAACTAACTTAATTAAACAAATTTGTCCTGCCATTGATAGCATTCTATCCTTCTATCTAGAGAGTCTATACTTGATTTTATCAATAATTGAGTTCCATAACAAAGATTTTCTAGGGTCACCACCTACTAACATGCCTAGGTACTTAAACAGTAGTTCCATTTGCCTGCAATTCAAACATTTAAAATAGATAAATCTATCAAGTTGGGGGTACTCCTACAGATCCTACCTGACTCATATGAAAGTTAATCCTAAGTCCAAATACTAACTTAAAATATCTTAAGATAGCTTTGATTGCCATAACATTAGAATAGGCAGGTTTACAAAAAAAATTGTATCATCTGCAAATTGCAGCAAATCTACCTGTACCCCTTCTTTGCCCACATCCACACCACTGAATAAGTTTGCTTCCCTGACTAGCTCAGATAAGCCCTCAGCAACTATAATGAATAGAAATGGCGCTAGTGGGAGATCCCAACTGACTTAGTACGTCCCTCAAGTTAAAATTAAAGATTTTAGCTCTTGGGCAACATTTTTCTCTTACACTTTCTTCTCCTTCACTGAGCCTCGCTGCCTTATCTTGTTTTGTATTATGGGGTTCATTTCGTGTGGTGCCGCTTTTTCTTCTCACTGGTTTTCATTTACATTTAGCATGGTGTCGTTTTCTCTTCGCACTGGTTTTCATTTGAACCTTTGTCTTCACTGGTTTTGATATGGTTCATTTGGCTCAATTTTCAGCTTCTTTCACATTCGTCTCTTGTGCCTAAGCTCTGTGGTTGTCTTGGTTGAGTTTTTTCATTCTCGGTTCTCTGCGTTTTCACTCTCACTCATGCTTATTTAGTTGGTTCCTTCGTTGCCTTTTCATATAATTTCTTTAGCATTTCTAACATAGGCGATTTGCTAACTTTTTTGCATTACAGGTGTTTAAGGATGCTATAAACTTTATGTGTGAGCCTTTCTCTGCCGCTGTTAATGCTTGGTGCGACACCCCTTGCCACTTTTCCTTGCAAGAGGTTAGAATTTTGTAAAATTCATTTAAAATAGTTAGAAATTTATTTTTGACCTAATTTTTTTATCAGCAACTTGATTTAGTGTATATTTGATGGTAAAATTCTTACATTGTATAAATTTATCATAGATTCGAGGTTTCAAAAATTTATGACGAAAAAACTTTAAACGATCATAACTTTTGATAGAAAGCTCGGATTGAGATGCTCAAAAAATGAAAGTTGTTTGAATTGAGGTAACGAAGCCCCTGGCCAATACCTAAAGGGGATTGGGCATTTGGAAATTATAAAATTCCATCATTTACTGTTACTTTTTTTTTATTTTTTTGTTATGTTTCACCCATATTTTTAGATTGTAGCATTTTATTTCACATATATATACTTGCTAGAAAATTATAAATTTTTTGTAGTGTTTTCATGTATCGATTAGAGAGATTTATCAACCCATTATTATTATTTTTTTTAAAAATAAGACCTTTTACATCGGTTGTAAGCTACAATCGATATAATAGAGGACTTAAGCTACAACCGATGTAAAAGAAAACTTTTTTTTACGTCAGTTTATAACTGATATTATAGGTGTATTTTTTACATCAATTGAAAAACTGACATAAAATGTCATGACTTTCTACATCACTCGCATCAACATCGGTTGTAGAACCGACATATAAACCCTCTCAGAACCGATATAAAATCTCATTTTTTCTATTAGTGTAGATTAACTATGCATAATTTTTGTAATTCTCTATCTAATGCTGATGCAGAAAATTGTAATATGTTATTTTGAGCTAAGAACAGTGCGAAAGGAATTCTTAACATTTGGCAGTTAGCTAAGAGTACTGAGGTTAATTGTTCGGGTAACGAATAATGCATTTTGGAAAAGTTTGATCAAATGGAGAAAATGGATAAAGAATTGTGGAAATATAAAAAGTTTGGAGAGGAAATGGATAAAGAAATGTGGAAATATAAAAAGTTTGTGGGAAAGGTAAGTCCAAATGATTATCTATTAACATGAAGTCTAGAAAAGATATAAAATGGAAATATCTAAAGAATCTTATAAGGAAGGAGGGGCCATCTATTGTTTTTTTTGTAAGAAACACAAATGATATGTCTCTATTTATTTAAGGTCAAAAAATCCTATCTTTTATTTTGACTAATTTCAAAATCCTTTAAAAATGTACACTTGTGTATAAGTGTAGGAAATAAAAAATTTTCAATATTTCTACTACTTTTCTTAACTCAGATCTAACTCCATCTTTAAATTTTATATATTTCATCTTTTATCTATATAATAGAAGAAAGCGAAATATTTTCCTAATTTTTCAAATTAGGAGCCTATTCTCCCACCATCATATTTCCTTATTTGAGCGACATAAATTCATTTCTTGGCTCTCCTTACATTATTAGGAAAATATTTTTTCAAAAAATTTGGTCTTAAATACATATTTATTTCTCTTCCTTCTAATAATCTATTAATACTATGCTGCCAGTACTTTGCTTCTGTCAATTATCTTTATTAAAGATTCAACCATTTATTATATGCAATATGATGTTCTTCAGAAATTCTTCTTAATTTGGAGAAGTTAGATTTCTTTTACCTAGTTGTTGATTTAATAGTACATAACTTTTGTTATGATATAATACTATTTTAATATATGTGTAACTCACTTTACTATTTTTATTTTTGATTGACATATATGAATGTAATTAAAGGTATCTCATAAACAAATGAATGTTTCAAACAACCTTAATTCTATTTCTACTCTAAATGCAATAAATACCACTGTCATGTTTCGATAAATACCTTAAATTGGTACCATTCCCTGATCTTATACAGATCCATTAAACTAATCCATTAACGGTTTTATTGCCATCTCAGTAGAACAAAACAAAATAAGTAATATTATAGAAAAATTTAATAAATACATATATCATGTTAAAATATTATTAAATATTATGGAAGTAGTGTGATAAATACGTGAAAAAAAGTCTGTAAGATAAAACTAGCAATCTAACCCATCAGACCTGAAGTATGAATACATGTATATAGATTTTATTAAAGTTTATGAATATGGGTATAATTAAACCGGTGTATAATCCTTAAGTAGGGCTGTTAAATTTAAACCTTGTTTAAAATAGATTATCAATTCTGATAATAATTGAAACTACAGACTTTTCGTATATGACTCAAACGAACTATTAAGTCTTTAATTGCATAGATGCATCCCAAATAAAGAAAAAAATGAAAATCAATTAGATACCGAAAAGATTAGACGTTGATTGGAATTGAACCAATAAATAATTTCTGATACTTTTAAATTACCTATTAGACGAAAATCCAGTTGATTCCTTAATTAAATCTTTTGGTTCATGGTCACATTGCAATTCACTTTTAGTAAGACCAATATTTAATGCTATTTCTATGAATTACTATTTTTTAGTTATTACGTTCAATCATGAAGTTTTAGATTAGAGGATATTGGATTTCATCGTGTGTAAAATACCTTCTATTTTACCATATTAGTAACCACATAAAAACCATAATTTTGTTTGGAACTAATTACTATACTCTTTCAAATTCATACTTTTAAATGGTTTTATCTATCTTAGATATTATTATTTATGTTGATTTGTAATTATATGAAGACATTAGATGAAAGGAAGAAAATCTGAAGAGACAATTCCTTGTAAAGAAGAATTGAACTAAAAAAACAATATATGAGACTATTAATCTAAATAATTTCATAAGCATTAGAGAATATGTTTTTAAGCACTTAGAATATTTAAACATCTTGAAAACTTTGATGTTCTCAGAGAAAATATATTTCTCTATAAAATAAAAGAAGTACAATTATTAATTTTTTTGAAGGACATTCCTTTCATTCGTTTTTGAATATTGTATAATTCTAAACTTTTTTATAATAATAATAATAATAATAATAATAATAATAATAATAATAATAATAATAATAATAATAATAATAATTTATATATATTGGTAAAGGACGTTACAGAAAAAGAGAGTTTGATAGTATTTTCAAAACATATTTTTATTAAAGGATTTTAAATCTTTACATGGAAAGGTTGTACAAACTCAAGAACTATAATTTGATTAGTTGTTAAAAGAAATTTTGAATCATAGAAATAAGGTGGTCTTTAAAGACGGAGTAGTGGATCATGAAGAAATATTTTCTCTAGCTTGGTTAAAGGGTTGGTTATGGCTTAAGCATAACAGTCCGACTATTTCTTTCTCATTTTCAGACTCAAATTTTGTATTATTGAAGTGTCTCCAATCTTTGGTTTAGACTTTTTCGGGAGGCTTGGTGAGAGTGAAATGAGGAGGTCTGGTGGGAGAGTGTCAGGTTTGAGCTCCTGAGTTTATCATATTCCACAATACGAGTTTGTTTGTTTTGCAGGTATATTGGGAGGGAGGTTTAATCCTGGAAGATGAGAGTAGCTAAGGGTTCATAGGGATTTTGAAGTTTCTTTCCAGCCTGCCATATTTGTAGATTCTTTGCTATCTGTGTATTGTTGTTGTGATCCCTTGTGCAACTACTTTGTTTGAGTCTTTTATGTTTGTATCTCTTAGAGGAACCTGGTTGTCAGGTTCTCTTTTTTTGTTTGAATGATGTCACTAGTATGTCGTTCTCTTTAGATTTAGTCTGATCTTACTTTTTCTGAATTAGGTGATTTGACCTTTATGAGTTTTGTTAAAACACCCTTGAAGTGTTTTATTATATTTTATTTATTTTTGGCTTTAAAAAGAATCAAAATATATTAATTGATCTAATTGAATTGTAAAATCTGATATGATAATATGAATCGAAAGAACTAAAGATATAAGTCTTTAAATACGATCATTTCACTATATTTATTATGGGATAAAAAGAATATTTATTTTATATATTATCATAGTGAAAGTCAATGAAAAATTATCAGATACTAAAGACTTATTAGAAAAGTTAACAAGTTAAGTATGATATAATAAATGAATTTAATTCTAGATCTTTTACAAACCTAGTCATTATCTTAATACCATTAATCAAATGTTATTTACATTTTTTTAAAATTATAAATCAATTCTCCTTTTTTCTATTTTACAATATAATTAAATAACATTTTTATTCTAATATTTTTTTCTTAACTTCACATATTAAAATTATAGTTTTAACACTATGATAATTAATTAACTATTATACAAATTATTATAACAACAACATATTAATTTTCATATTATTTCATAAAACCAAGATTACAGTAACAATATTGCACTTTTTTTTTAAATCTCTCCAATATTTTTTTCCACCAATAATAATAAAAATACACAAAATTCTTATATTTTCTATATTTTTCCCCTTAGATATTTTTTCAATTCTTCCCTCTCTCAAACCAATTACATTTTCTTCTCTCCCAATTTTAATTAATTAATTCAATAAAATCTTTTTAAATTAATTTTATTTTCTTTTTTAGTTATTCTTCAGACCACAATTATATTATCCACTACATTATTTTTTTCATCCCCCCCTCATACAAATTAAATTTTAGTTTTCCCAATTTTAATTAATTATATTATTAATTCATTTTCATTTTCAACTAACTAATAATCATAACATTAATTCCAAAAAAATATAACAAAATACATTATGTATTCCCATTACATTATATTTTTATTTTCTTCCCTCTTTCGTACAAATTAAAAAAGTTCTCTCAAATTTTAATTCAATGTTCAATATGTTTTTTACTACAAAATATTTTACTTTTAGTTTTTTTTTTATAATTTTTTCCAATATTTCTCTCCTAAAAAAAAAACCAAAAAACCTTCTAAATTTCAACCTCCCAAAAGCCGAATTCCAACAATAATCTAACTGGATTCACACTAAGCCATGGTTGGAATTCTGTTCCCTGCTACAGCAAAGAATGCCAGAATTTAAAATATTTTTTAATTTATACTAGATTTGCATCGAAGATTACTTTTTTTTAATGGGCATATTGTAAATTACGTAAGAGTTTACCTCACTAAAAACTTATCAATTTTTTTTTTAAGGAGATTATGTTATCACAATTTTTTTTTTACTGAAATTAACACCATTTTAGTATGTTATAAACTTACCCATAAAAATTAACTGCTAGAACTTATAAATCCTTGAATGTTATTTATAATGAAATAATAATTTCTTTCAATATTTGTTACGTAAGAGACGGAAAATAAATATTTTAAATGCAACAATTATTTAGTTTTCATATATATATATATATATATATATATATATATATAGTATTATTATTGTGTGAAAAATTCGTTAGACCAATAACAAATATAAAACGACGAGGATAAAAAAATAATCGTGTTTTATACGTTATTTTATTTAAAACATTTTATGATTTTTAGGGAAGATACACAACCTTTCAAAAAGACATTTCATGGCTTTTGGTCACCATATACAAATCTTAAACAAAATTCATATACCTTTTTGTAGGTACATGAACACATACTTTTATAAAGAAAAAAACATATTCTAACTACAACTTTTACGAATCATGACACGAATTTTAATGAGGTAATGTATAACTCTTTGGCAAAAACACAAATGGTGATATTTTTCTTTTATTTTACGAAACATGTTAGAAAAATGGATAAGTTCTATTATGAGAGGACGATTTTAAGTGAAAAAGCTATGCCATCGTGACACTACTAATTACTTATCGTGATACTATTTTAGGTGAACACAGAATAAAAAAAATGAATTAAAATTATGTCACAATGTTAAAAAAAATTTTACACTCATGTTAGCCTGACTTCTTACATCTATTTCGTAAAATAAATAAAAAAATACCTGTCCTTTTGTCTCTCAATTCTGAAATTGGAGCGCTGTTGGATGGGTGAAGTGTGTGTTTGAGGGAATTGAAGAAGTGTGAGAATTTTAACAGTGCAAACTTAGCATAAGCACTTGGATTATTTTGGAGAAAAAGTTAGCACTAGTAACGATGGAGAAAGAATGCAATGAGAGATGTTTGGAGCCATGGCGTGAGCCTATACCTTAGTGGAGGGTCATGAGCTTGTCCCATCATTCAAATAAATAAAGATAAAATATGTACCTCTTCCTCTGTCAATATCATCATAATCACACCTAACAAAAACTGCTAACTATTTCTCTTCTAATAAAACCTCTCACACATCACATTAAGCACAAGATTCTCTATTAAATACATCATTTTCACTAGCTCCAAGGACAATTTTTTCCTGTCAAATAAAGAAACCCACCAAAGAAACCAAATTCTCCTGGAATAGCAAATCAGCACCACCCCACCAAGAATATTACTTGGTAAGCAGTGCAGTCTAGTGTGTGGTGGATCAACTGATGCATATATATTGTTGTTGAACACAACTAGAAGTTTTGATTTTGCACATTTGTGGCTAAATGAAAGTGGAAGGAGGTTTGTGAATGTTAGCAGAGAAAGATGAGTCTTCCACAAGCTGCTGCTGCAACTAGTCCTCCCCCACATCTGTATCCACAGGAGCTGCAGCTTAAGCTTTACCAAGCCTTCATATTCTCAATTCCTATACTCTTCTCTATCATTCTCTTTCTCTTGTTTTACTTGTTCTACCTCAAGAGAAGGGCTTCCTCTCTCTCTTACTCTTCTCCTCACTTGCTTCCAAGGAACATTGCCAATCCACCAACCACCACTCCCTATCATTCATCAGTAAGTAACAAACACTCTCTACATAATACCATGATAAATTAAATAATATTTTTTTGTTAGATGTGTGTTTGCTTGCTTCTACCACTGCATAATCTTTTGTATGTGATCATGATCATCAATTAAATTATCGAATATTGGACTCTCTATTGCCAATTCCACAGCCTTGTCGATTGGATCTGACCCTCCAATTCCTGGATAAGCTTCCAAGGATTTTGTTTGATGAGGATTTGCTAGCAAGAGATTCACCGTAAGTAAATCGTTTTTGTTTTGTTAGAACTTTTAGATGTACTGTTGTTGCTATATATTGGTGTCCTTTTCAATTCTGTTTTTATCCTCTCTCTTGGTCAGGAGATTAATATATGCTTTGATCTTTATCCATTAAGAAAGGGATTCTCTACAGTGTGCAATTTGGATGTGTGTTGCTGTTTCATATAGTAATTTCATCTCTCAGCTAAAATTATTCTCTGAGGAACGTGGTTCTTCAAAAGCTGAAAAAATGTCCAAGTTCACTTATGATTTAGAATATTTAATGGCATCCACTGATTTTTATGAAAAAGTGGTACATGGAAAGAAAGCAAAAATAGCTAGAGAGACAAGTAGAATATTGGAAAATTGTTTTCCTTTTTTCCTTGCCAAACAGAAAATAACTTGACATATATGAGTAATCAAGGTGTATGTAGTCTAATATCTTCACACCTAGCTAGAATTAATAAAGTGAATTCAGCACGTGTAAGACCAGTGGATGGTAGCAACCAAAATCTCAACGATAGGTACTGTTCATATTTTGTGTCAGAGAATTTTCAGTAGATAAAGTGCTGGACAGCACTTTGGAAACTGTGTCTAGGATTCCATGTGCTGGTCCCCTCCATTTCCATGTCTCAGCATTTTTATTTCATTACTTAATAGAGTAAATGCAGTGAGTGAGATGTCCAATTACACCAACATTTAACAGCAAAATTGTTTATTGGCCTAATTAGCCGAACAAAGGTGTGATATATATGGTGTTTTGCAAGAGATGCTATGAGGGCTATTTTGAAACAGGTGTTGTGTTTGTCTGGGGGAGTTTGAGGTGAAGGAAGAGGTGGTGCAGATTCCTTATTGCAAGCACGTGTTCCACTTAGATTGCATACATCACTGGCTGCTATCAAACTCCACTTGTCCACTTTGTAGATGTTCCATCATCCCCACTACTCCCAAGTTCATCAATCCAACACCTTCTATTAATATTATATCAGACCCACCCCAGCATGGTGCTATCTTTTCACACTCTCCATTGCACACTCCATCATTGCCACCTCACTCACAACAAGATCATCATCAACTTGGTGCTTCCTCAAATGCTGCTAATTTCCCAAGGGAATGATCATCAAACATGTATAGATACATCAATTAGGTGGCTAGCTTGATTATGACATCACAATAATGGCAATTGGTTAGTTTAAGAGGGTATATATATTGATCAAGATCACGAAGTTGTCTGCATTTAAACCAGCATTTTATGATATAAAACTTTTCTACTTTGACAGGATTTGGATATTGATATAAACACAGCTATTCTCTTTGCCATAACCTTTCTTGAAATTGCCTACTGAATCCCCATTGGGGCAATTGAGAAAGTGTTAAAAATGTAACTAATTATTGAGAGTAGCAATAAAAGGCTTCAAATGAATCATTCACTACTACTTTGTTTTGTTTCTTGCAAACATGTGCTATAAATTTACCTTTTACTACTAGGCCTTGTTTGTGTGTGTATATATATATTACTGATATGAAAAGGAAAGTATGGCTTATCTTGTCACCACTTTACTGAATCCTAGGTTGCCATAATGAATATAAATATGATTATTGAGTTCTAAAGTTCTTGAGCTCAACCTTGGTACTTGTACAAATGAACATGTTAGTCTTGGAAAGGAATGAGGGAGTCAAAGATTTACCATGGTGAAATCAATGAAAAACATTTTGAATAGAACGAGTCCAAATATAGGGTCCCATGAAGGTGAAAAGCTTTTACTTTTGAACATTGAAAAAGAAAAGCGAAAAGAGAAAAGGGTCCCAACAATAGACTAACAATAAACACACGTTCATTTTATTTTTCCATATGATTGAGACCTTATATTTATATTTTAACTCTCACTTTTCCTTTTTCTATGTATGTGTGTGTCTATATATATATATATCCCTGATTTATATATATATAAAGTCATATTTTATCTTGTCTTTTTATATTTAGTATCCCTTATTAGGTTGTTCAAAACCTAGTCTGTTTTGTATTGGAATAAAAAATCGCTCGAACTAGTAAAAAAATATGAAATCTGAATAGACTAAACTCAAATTTTTGTGGTTCATAAATTGGTTTTTCGATTTTGAAACATTTTGTTACATATTATTTGTAGCAATCATTTTCTTTAAAAAATTACCAATTAACAAAATGAAAACAAAACATTAGATATTATAGTTGTTATAAAACATTACATGATTACAATAAGAAATTCATAATAAAATAGTCATGCTTAAAAGTCAATTAATTCTATACTACTCTGATTAAAAATCCAACTACAATAACATAACACTAGATTTTCAACACAAGTAAATACTAAGAATAGTTTTTAATTTTCCAATACAAGTAACACTAAGAATAATTTTAATTGATAGATGAGAAAAATATACACCTTATATATAATTAATATATATTAAAATATAATTAAATTCAATCAGTTTAATTGCAATAAATAAAATTTACTTATATTTTTAAAAATAAATATAACTTAAAAATAATAAATGTAGTGCACTGTATAGTTTGGGTCGATTTTCAACCATAAAGCGCCAATCAAACAAAATGTGGTTTAAAGAAAGAAAAAAAAAAAAAAAAGACAAACACAATTTGATAAAATTCAATATAATTTTTTTTTTTTTTTTTTTGTTTTTTATTTTTTTTTT
>Ga0099825_1006477_pt1 | contig 14619 bp, 10 predicted proteins | sample SiratroredBW_FD_76838 | JGI IMG/M metagenome (GOLD analysis project Ga0099825, IMG submission 76838) | Root nodule microbial communities of legume samples collected from California, USA - Siratro red BW | ecosystem: Host-associated > Plants > Roots > Nodule | place: USA: California | collected... | reverse complement strand
AAAAAAAATTGATAAAGAAAAAAAAAAAAAAAAAAATAATAATAATAATAACAATTTCTCTAATTACAATACTAGTGTACAAAATATTATGTAAATTTAACAATTGCATGAAAAGGTTCTAATTTAACTATTAGAACTACAACAAATTTTCAGACACACTTACAATTTAAGTGACATGGATGACTCTGACATCTGATTTTAACCAAATTTGAATTCCTTAAACGAGTGCTTATTATCAAATGTAAGCGGTTCATTGAATTAGTATATGGTATACAAGGTTAATTATGTCGTACTTAATATAAAACTGAAATCAATTAATTAAAACTAAATATAATTAAAGTTATAACGTTTTAATGCTATTGAAAGAACACTTTGTATTTACCTTTTCAGTTTGTACCTTTGTTGGTGAAGGCAAACATTGAATGTGTGAAACCTCATGGAAATAGCAAGTATGCAAAAGCTTATCGGATTGAACTGCTGCATACGTTATACTTAATTTGTAGTCTTTGTTGTAGTATTTCTAGTATCTGCCATCCAAATGTCCTTTAAAATTTGACACTTTGGTGCTTTTACCTTGTAATTGAACTGACAGACACCAAAACGTAAAGACTCTTTCACCCTACAAATTCCGGTCACGTAACATTCCTTATATATTACGAGGAATTAAGCTGGTTGAACCAAGCCATTCACAAAACCAGCTTTCTCAACTAAAGATCTCGATCCAGCTTTTTCCAGCTCCTTTTATACCTACTTTTTTAACAGCTTCTCGTACTTTGCTTAAATTATCCCACATTCCAAGTGATGCATAAACATTTGAGAGCATTATATACACAGAAGCATCGTCAGGTGAGGTAGCAAGAAGATGCTCAGCAACAATATTTGCAAGATGTCGATTCTTGTAAGTTCCACAAGCACCAAGCAAGGAACACCATATGGTTTTGTCAGGCTTATATGGCATGTCATTAATCAAGTTTCTTGCTTCTTTAAAACGTCCTGCTTGAGCAAATATATCAACCATACAATTGTAATGTTCAGGGCATGGTGTCAATCCATGCTTTGTTTCGATAGACTTAAATATAGTCCATGCCTCTTCTACTAGGCCTGCATGTCTACATGCAGAAAGAATACCTGTAATGGTGAGCTCATTTGGCTTTGTACCTGATTCAATCATCTTATGCAGAAGATTAATTGCCTTGTCTGCTCTTCCATTTTGTGCACATCCCACAATAATACTAGTCCAACTCAAGGTATCTATTTCGGAAAGACAATTAAACAAAGCTAAGGCATCCTCAATCTCACCACATTTTGCATACATATCGGTAAGAGCAGTTGTGATAACTAGCTCTGATTCATATCCCTTCTTAAGACAAAAAGAATGAATTTGCTTTCCACTTGGAAGTGATGCCAAACTTGAAGAAACTTTCAGAACAATTGAAAGGACAAAATGATCAATCTCAAGATCCAAATGAACCATATCCATGAAGAGGGAAAAAGCTAGTGTACCTAGACCAAATCTAGCACAACCAACAATCAAACTAGACCAAGCAACAACATCTTTATATGGCAACCTTTCAAACAATCTCAATGCATTGTTAATATTTCCCTGTTTCACAAATAGATCAATAAAAATGCTTCCAATAACATAGTCTAACTCATAGCCACCAGTGATGACCAATCCATGCACTTGAGATGCCAACCTCAAGTTTTCAAACTGGATGCAGACCTTTAAAGCAACACTAAAGGTATAGGGATCAAACTGTGCACCAGAATGATGCATATGAGCAATCATACTGAGAGCCTTCCACCAATCTCCATTGGCAACAAACCCTGAAAGCATGGAATTCCATACTACCAAGCTTTCAGCAAGAGGAGATTTCTTATCAAATATATTCATTGCATCATCCAATAGCTTGCAATTGGAATACATATCAATCAACGCTGATATACAATAACTGCTACACTCAAACCCTGACTTGATAATATAACAATGAATCTGTCTCCCCACGGTTAACTCGCCAAGCAGACTACACGCTTTGAGGGCACATGGGAATGTGAATGCATCAAGTTTAAGGCCCTTCATATGCATCATGGAAACAAATTGCAATGCCTGGAAGCTAGAAGTATCCGCAAGACCAGAAATGATGCTGTTCCAAGACACAGGGTCTGGTTCTGGCATTTGATCAAACAGATCCAACGCATCCTTCATCAAACCCTGTTTGGCATGCCCTAGAATGAGGGTGTTCCATGAAGTAGAATTTTTAAACGGCATGTCATAGAAAACTTGGTTTGCATCACCCAAGCTTCTACATTTGACGTACATGTCCATGAGGGCATTCATCAGAACAGTGTCATACTCTAACCTAGCATTATATACACGTCGGTGAACCAACTTGCCCAATTCAACATCACCAGTGACTCCACATGCCTTGAGAACCGCTGAGTACAAGAACTGATTGGGTTGCACTGTTTTAGATTCCAGCATGTGGTTGTAGAGTGTGAGAGCATCTTGGGGTCTCCCGGAATTGGTGAATGCAGAGACCATCGTTGTGTAAGAAATTATGTTCCTGTGAGGCATATCGTCGAAAAGGGTTCGTGCATCGTCGAATTGGGAGCATTTTGCGTACACAGAGATGATGTTATTTAGGAGAAAAACGTGATTGGAAAGACCGAGTTTTATTATACGGGAATGAAGTGATTTAGCATGTTTGATAGCTTGAAACCGCCCACCACAGCTTAAAGCTAACTGGATTTGGTTCAAATCCATTGCTCACCCATTGTGCATTGTATTACCAGTTTTCGCTATTATGACACTATTCTTTTTAACAGCTAGGATCTTGTGAAGAATGGCGGACATAATGTTTATGTTAAAAACACATGTACTTTTTCCAATATCTTCTCTGATATACTTTTTAAAACCAAAATCGTGAAGCTGTGATTTTTGATAATTTACCTAACAATATTTTAACCCATTTGAAGCGTTGGAATTGTATTTATATTAAAAAACATATAATTTCCCATGTTAAACTGTTTAAAACAGCCACAGTTAAATGTAAAATTTACTTTTACACAAATGTTTGGATTAAGAGTCCTGAAAACAAAGATTAAGGTCCCTGCCTGATAATTTAAAAAATATCATTATGATATAACTTTTTTCCAACTTTTCTAAGAGGAATTTAATTTAATCATTTTAACATACAATAAAATCCAACTCTTTGACTTTATAATTGTGAAAATTTAAAGATTTTGTACCTACTTTGTTAGTCAGCCCAGGTTGACCCGAATTGACGACGGCCCAATCCAACATTGGTTACCCTAACAAGCCTTTGCCACTGAGTAGTGTTCAGGAGGCGGAATGTTATGTTGATTTATGATTCTAAACGTTCAATACCTTTATAGGAAATTACTTTGTCTTTAATGACACTTAAATGATACGTCTGATAAGTATCACCACAGCTAGCAGAAAGTACTATCTATCTCATAATACTTTTGTTTTGACATTAAAGAAAAAGACATCTTTTCTACTCTTACTGACTTGAGCGTCGAAGAGTCTTCTGTAGGTGCAACCTCATTTGGTTGTACGCAGAAAAGCAACACTCGGTGATACCTCGTGAAGACACCATCAAGTCGGGTCGGGTAAGAACATTCGGCGCCCACCGTGGGGCCTGGTAAAACTTATCCCAGGACCACTCGTTTTCCTTCCGATATCAAGCATAATGGACCCAGCTGTGCTCGAAACCCTACAAGGGGTAGTCCAGCAAAGTGTTGACGCTATGAAGGCGGCACTGCGAGAGAGTGAGGTAAAGGTCCAAAGCGCTCTGCAAACCGCCCTCCAAGAGAGTAAGGCGAATGTATAACACACTCTATGGGCAGCCCACGACAGGATTGACGCTCGGTTTCGCAACCAACAGAGGCACTATGACGAAGACATGCGGGCCCTCTATGATCAGATGACCGCCTTTCGATGAGGCGGGCAATATACTTCCACATAGTGGGATAGGGAGACACCCGAGGAAAGCTCGGAGGAAATGCCTTGGAATCAGGTACCGACTGCTAGTCGGACTGGCACCGGCGATCGGACCCCTCGGCCCGAACGAGAAAGCGACCCCAGGAGATATTCGAAGAGAAGTCGCTCAGAAGAGCAAGGACGAACCCGTCACCATCGGCCGAGAAACTATCACAGCATGTCATTTGAGGAGGTCCCACCACCTCCGTTAAGGGAGGACTTGAAGGAGCATATTGACGGGTTCCACCCCTTTACCTCGGAGGTAATGAAGGCACGACTTCCCTCCAAATGGCAGTGGCCACACATGGACACATACGACGGAACTTCTCACCCTGATGTCCATGTCCTATATGACCCAGGGGAATCTGTTTTCTGTAGACGGCCGCGTCCATTGTCGATTGTTCCCCACAACACTCAAAGGCCCAACACTGGACTGGTATTACTCTCTGCCCGCTAACTCAGTCGATTCTTTTGAAATGCTCTGTACTAGGTTTACCGATAGTAAGCCGACATCTGCGTCGTCGGCCTCCTTACATCATGTTGTACAAGGAGAGAGCGAATCACTAAGGCAGTACATGGCCCGTTTCACTAAGGCGACGTTGCTCATACCTAATCTCCACCCGGCCGCAACACGACATTCACTGTTGGTCGGGTTAAAACTCAGTGTATTTCCAGATTCACTCTATACAGATCTGCCTCTCAACATGGATAGCTTGCGGGCTCGAGCAACCAGATATATGAGCATCAAGGAAAATGTCGACGCCAGAAAATGAAAGTCTCAACCACAAGCAGTCGGGGAAGGTTCCCGGTACCAGAAGCGAGTTCGACACGGAAGGTATAATCAGTATACCCCCTTTAATGCTACTAGAGAGACTGTCCTACAAGAAGCCTGTAATCTGAAGCTCATTTGTCTTCCTCGGTCAGGGTGACCTCAACCTGGGGCAGACCCTACCCTTAGATGCAGCTACCACAAAAGCATCGGCCACAGCACTAAAGAATCCACCAAGGTAAGAAACCTGATCGAGGAACTTATCCAGTCAGGAGCGTGGACTCACTTTGTTCAGAAAGGTCAGACGTTTAGGGAGGTTCCAAGGACATTTGGGGCACGTGGAGGACAAGGTGGTCGTTTTCAAGGCGAGCGAGGTCGTGGTTGTGGCTGTGCCAGAACCAGTCCAGAGGAAGATAGACCGAGAGAGCCCAAAATCAAAGCAGCAAATGGAGCGGCGCACCAGAATCCAAATGCCGTTGTCAGATCGATCAACCTGATAGAAATACAGTTCGATATCATCAGCACTATCGCAGGTGGTTTTGCGGGAGGTAGATCGTCTAGCTCCTCCAAGAAAAGGCACTTCAGGAGCATAAACTCGGTAACTTATTTGTTGTCTCGGTCACAGTCGTCCATCACTTTCTCAGATGCAGACTTCTCAATCAACGACCCCAAGCAGGACGATCTAGTAGTGGTGACTGCCACGATTGCCAACTAGAGGGTACACAAGATCCTAATCGATTAGGGCAGCTCTGCTGACGTGTTGTATTACTCTACCTTCTTTAAGCTCAATGTTCCCGAGACGGCCATCCAGTCGTACACCGAGCCTTTATTAGGATTTGTAGGCCGAAGGGTCCATGCTAGAGGATTCGTGAATCTTTTGACAACCTTTGGCGTCGGCAAGGCTTATAGGACCATAACAGTTCGGTATATCCTAGTGGATGCAGACACCTCTTATAACATTCTCATAAGGTGTTGTACCCTTAACCAATTGGGAACGGTTGTGTCCACACCTCGTATGGCCATGAAGTTCCCAGCCTCAAATGGAGATATCATAACTGTGAAGGCAGATCCGAAGGAAGCACGCCAATGCTACATGCAAAGCCTGAAGATTAGTCCTTATTCCGTAAAGACAAGAGAAGAGCAGGCAACCCAAACCGAAGAGTTAGAGGCTCCTCTGGCCAAATGCAATCATGTGGAACTTACAGCAAGACTGGCTGAGGCCGGGGGAGTCAGCGGATGGATGCGTGAGTGAAGGGGAGGAAGTTGATCTAGATCCCCGAGCCGAGTTCAAGGAGGGTCGCTCTACGTTTGACGAACCGATGTCCACAATCCGGCTCGGCCCAAACGCCCACCAAACCACTTGGGTAGGCCTCAACACACACAGGCTGGTGAGGGAAGGCATAGAACGGGTGCTGGCGGCCAATGCAGACCTCTTTGCATGGAACCCTGCCGACATGCTTGGCATCGACCCAAAATTTATGTGTCATAAGTTGGCTTTGCTTCCCCAAGCAAGACCCGTCTCACAGAGGAAAAGGAAGCTAGGGGACGAGAGGCGAACAACAGTGGAGATAGAAGTAGCCCAGCTTGCTCGAGTCGCGTTCATCAGAGAAGTGGTATACATCACGTGGCTAGAAAACGTGGTAATGGTGAAGAAATCCAACGACAAATGGCGGATGTGCGTAGACTACACGAATTTGAACAAGGCTTGTCCGAAAGACACTTATCCACTGCCAAGCATAGATCATTTAGTGGACAACACCTCAGGATATGGGATGCTTAGCTTTCTGAACACCTATTATGGCTACAATCAGATCCCGATGTACCCTACCGACGAAGACAAAACAACGTTCATGACGACGAGGTCTAACTATTGTTACCAAGTGATGTCGTTTGGCCTCAAGAATGCAGGGGGCGACTTATCAAAGGTTAATGAATAAGATCTTCCATGAACTTCTAGGTCGAACCATGGAGGTGTATGTTGATGACATGGTCGTCAAATCCTCTCGGGCCGAGAGCCAGTAGTGGATTTGGAGGCCGTCTTTGCGAGGGTTAGGAAACATGATCTGCGCCTTAACCCCGAGAAGTGCTTCTTTGGTGTTGGTGGGGGGAAGTTTCTCGGGTTTATGATAACATAAAGGGGTATAGAGGTGAATCCTGACAAATGCGAAGCCATACTGAGTATGAGAAGTCTAACATGCTTGAAGGAGGTCCAACAGCTTAATGGTAGGCTAGCAGGACTCTCCTGTTTTCTGTCAAAATTAGCCAAGAAGTCCAAGTCATTTTTCAAGTTGCTTAGAGGGGCCAAAACCTTTATGTGGGATGAAGTTTGCGAAAACATGTTTATCAATATAAAGAGGGATCTCTCTACCTTACCCATATTGATCAGCCCGCCAGCTCGGGCACCTCTCCTGGTGTACTTAGCCGTCGCGCAAATGACCATCAGCACCGTCTTAGTGTACGAAGAGGGCAAGAAACAAAAACTTGTGTATTTCACGAGCAGGACCCTTCAACCCGCGGAAGAACGGTATCAGGTGATCGAGAAACTAGTATTGGCCCTAGTGTTCTCGGCAAGGAGGCTACGCCATTACTTCCGAAGCCATAGTATGACAGTAAAAACTGACTACCCGATAAAGCAGATCTTACAAAAGCCAGAATTGGCGGGAAGAGTGACAGCCTGGGCTGTCGAGCTATCAGAATTCGGCCTCCGATTCGAAGCTAGGGGCCCAATGAAGGCCCAATTTCTAGCAGAGTTCTTGACAGAGTTACCCACGATGGTCGAAGAAAGAAATATCGGGAGGCGGGATGTTATGTTGATTCGTGATTCTAAACGTTCAATACCTTTATGGGGAATTACTTTGCCTTTAATGACACTTAAATGATACGTCCTGATAAGTATCACCACAACCAGCATGAAGTACTATCTATCTCATAACACTTTTGTTTTGACATTGAAGAAAAAGACACTTTTTTTACTCTTACTGACTTGAGCGCCGGAGAGTCTTCTACAGGTGCAACCCCATTCGGTTGTACGCGGAAGAGCAACACTCGGTGATATCTCGTGAAGACGCCATCAAGTCGGGTCGGGTAATATAAGATTCAATTTGGTAATTTTTTTTATCCTTGATCTTTGATTTATATTTTTAAAAAACATTAAATATGTTAGAGTAAAAAATTATTTTAGGGCCAAATAACACGTTTACAATTTCTTGAAAAGAAAACTTCTACTCGCACATGAACTAGAAAAAATAAATAAATATTTAGACTCTAACAAAATTTTAAAATTAAATTTCCGACAAAAAGTTAGTTATTATAGTCTCGTATTGACTATTAAAAAAATAAGAAAATAAAATAATACAAAATCAGTCAATCTAACATGTATTTATCCTTAAGTTTGAATTGGCTATTTTTTTTTCTTTTATAATTAAGGTTGAATTGTGGAAATTCTTTGTGATCTTGTCGTATTTTTGGGACGGACAACTTTTGTTATGTTAGATTCTAAAGAGTGATCATATGTTTTTATGCATGTTGGAAGAGTTTGTTCTATCAAAGACTGAGAAGTCTCGTTTTCTTCTCCGGATAGGAAACGTAAGGAGGTTGCTCGTGTCTTGTATGCTCTCTCATGAAATTAACAAATTTACAAATTAACGTATATAAAATAAACATAACAAAAAAATGTGTTGTTAAAAAGTAGTTAATATATAAACTAATTATGTTTGGGTTACTTATCTTTTATTATGTTATAGCGAGACTAAGTTTATATATATAGTAGTATTTTTTCTATCTTCTCTTTTATAATACTTTATCATGAGTTTACTTGATCATGACTTCCTCAAATTTAGATAATGAAGATTTTTTAAAGTTGTTCCTTTAATCTAAAGAATATTATATTATAATTTTATTATATCTGAAATATTATAAAATTTGGAATGTTATACATTATATTCAATAGTCTCTCAACATATTTTTCTAGTGACTGTGATCAACATGTGCATTGTGCATTTCTATTTGATGACATGTGTCATAAGTTACTTTAATCATTCAATGCATGTCAAGCTTATATCGTATCCTACTTTCTACCATAGAAGAGTGTAGTTTGATGAGTGAAATGATATGTTATTACAAATTTATAGTACTCAAAATAGTTCACTTTAAATAAATGAATGTATATATTTCATTTTGTGTTAATTGATTATGAGGGTGAGATGTCTATATTGTGTAGGTTCTCAAATGATGTTACACTTAAATCACATGAAGAAGATTATTGGAAATGAACTATTGTGCACTCAGGGTTGATAAGTTACAAATGTTTTTTTTTTGTATCATATCTGCTACCTTTTGGATAAACTTACCAATATATTTTTCTAACAAGTGATGAAGATGTGTAGAACATAATTCCCTAGCACTCTCACCTTTCTCGATACAATACAATATTATGTCACTTTTTATAAATTTGATAAAGGTCAAACAGACAGACATGGACTATAGAGTATCTTATAATAATAATGGAGGAGTAACTTATTGATAATTAGTTAAAATTGTTGTTGTAGTTATTATATTTGTAGCATATGTTATTTCAATATTGGATCTCATGACTGTTTTTTACATTTACAATATTAATGTAAAAGTTCTCATCTTTGTAATGAAGAAAATTTTACAAGTTGATCTTATTTGTCATGTGTTTGTTTTAAACTTCAATTTCTTCCAAATTAAATGTTAAAAGTTTTAATTTCAAATATAATTTTTATTTTTTCACAATTCTATATGTAAAAAACACTATTACAGGTGACATAAACTATTAATTTTATCCTACTTAACCAAACTTTATCCATTCATTTTTCAACTCCAAATTTTAATCAAATTATATTTTCTAATTTTTAACATTTCCTAAATAACATTTTGTATTTATAAACAAAGACCTACTCATATTATTATTTTAAATTTCAAATAAACCTACATAATTACTTGTTTATTATATTTCTTTAAATTAATATATTACATACACTTATTTTTTAAAATTAATATATTTTTTTAAAACTCAATCAATTCAATTATATTACATACATTCCATTACAGTCTTCTAATTCTTTACTCTAATTCTTTACAAATTTTGCTTATTTATATTTATTTAAAATATATCTACTTTTAAAAATTTATTTATATTTTTGTACATTGCTAAATAATTAAATCCTACACACTCATGAAATATAATTAATCATTTATTATTATTTTTAAAATTATTTTTAATGTTTCCTCCAAATAATTCTTTTTAATTAATTATTCTTATATTTTTTCCCCAAAACTTTACCATTAATATATTTTATTTAATAAATTAAAATGAAAAAGAAACAACTGAATTCGAATTCTCTAATTTTCTAAGGCACCTAAGGTAATCTAAGATGAGAATTTGACTCCCCTGACATTTAGGCTTTGTTTGGTTGGAGGAGTGAATTTGAGGGAATGGATTTGAAGGAATTTGAGTTAAGGTTGTTTGAATTAATGAATAGATGATAAAATCTGAAAGAATTTGAAGGAAATCTTTGTGAAAGTTTGAGAATGATTCGATAGATGTTATAGATTTTTTTTATTTTATTTTTTAATTGATATATTTGTGAAAATTACTAATTGATCCTAGTGGAAAATGATGTTTCATAATTTTTAACTCACTTATAATGAAAAAGGGTGTTTCACCAAATTGATTCAACCAACCACAGTGTTAAAGTGTGTTTGGATTAAGAAGTGAATTTGAGATAAAAGTGTGTGTAAAAGTTGAATTGTTTATATTAGAAAAAAGATAATAAGAGTTGAAAATAAAATTTGTGAAAATTTATGAATAATGTGATAAATATACTAATTATTTTAATATTTTTTAATATATAATATTTCAAAATAAAAAATTTATTTTTTATAATTAAAAATAAATTATAATTAATTCATTTAATATAATTAATAATATTTAAAAATATATAAAAAATTAAATTACATAATTATTTTTAATTATTTATTATTTTAAACTAGATTATAAATATCTTTTACATTTTATTTATAATGAATTTAATATTTTTATTTAATTGTAAAAGGTGACTTTCCCTTCAAATCTTGGCTTGAGGGAAGGGAAAGTTTGAAAAAAAAAAAAATTCTTGTTTTTCGCGTTTTGTTACTTGGTTTTTTCTAAATTTCGGCTTCTTTCTTTCTTGGGTAAATTTCCATAGCTGGAAACAAACAGACCGTTAAGAAGAAAAAAAAACATGATGTGTAGAAAAATTCTAAAATTTGAAGATCGCAGCACATGTACGAAAAGAAATCGACCATGCCTCCTATTCCTCCCTATCTGATCAGGAGTGTTAGATTGTGACAAGGCGTAGATAGCTACATTCTAGTAAGAGGTACGTATACACAGGTTAATTTTTCTAACTCAGGGTACCATGATTCCTTTGCAGTCACTCACTTGGCATAGCTTCATCATACAATATGAATAGCCAAATAGCCAGTAAAGGAAAATTCATAGATAGACCCTGGACTGCAAAGCGTGGCTGTTCAACGGTAGTACAACGACAACTGAGTAATGGATCATCATTGTGACTGTATAAAAAGGTCAGGTAAATAATAAAAAATACCTTCAACTTGAATAAATGTTGAGGGTCTCCTCAGCAGTAGTCTTAAATTTAGTAACAGGCTTTCCTTGATATAGATTTATTTTTGAAGCCCGTCTCTTAAAAGCAACACCGTCAGCTAGTGACACGCACCACCTCGAGATTCAAAATCGATGGTATTGCACGATACGGACATCATTTATCTCAATTCTGACATCTTTGCTATGCTTTCATCGGGGAAGGGGCGACGCTTTAAAGTTGTCCAATCGTAATGAGAGGACCAAAACTGACAAAACTATAGAACATAACATAATTTCTCCAAAATTTATATCATTACATAAAAAAAAAAAAAAATTCATCAATACACCTTTGATCTCAATATTATGAAATCAGTAACAACGGTGTTTATTGATAAGTATGAAACTACAACAGTTCATGTATTTAGCGAGAAGGATAATATCCTGTCAGACACCCCGGAACATCAGGCACCAACCCTATCACGCGGAATCAGGCGCAATTCTGAACCATGTTTAAGGAAGACGTTGCCTGAAGACACGAATATATAAGCAAGTCAATGAAAGATAGCATCTACCATAAACCTATACATAATATAATTTTATTCAATGTTTTGTTATAGGTGTAACTTTTCTATAAGAACCAATGATTACAACTACAAAAAAAAATGTGAGTTAAGAAATCTCAACATATCCATTTAATGTATATAACTAAATTTAATCATAATAATACCATCACCAGAGTGATTGCAGAAAGTACTTTATTTTTAAATGACTTTTACTTGAAGATAAATTGACAGTGACAAAAACTACTTTGTAACTAAAAGTAATTCCTCTACTTTTTCAACTTCCGCTTTTTAAATAAGTTTATCCAAATATGTTAAAAGATTGTGTAGTAACTTCTTAAGGAGAAAATTGTAGCGATCAAACTTTGCGGGAAAATATAAGATTCTTCAAAAACAATGGAAAGTTAGGCAGATGATAAAGCATTGCTTACCTGCGCTCTGCTGGGGATTTATGCCGACACCATCTGCATGCATTCAAAGTAAGGAATAAGAGTGGCAAATTTAAGATGAATATTACTAAAACAAGACAGGCTATCAAAGTGAAAGGTTTAGCCAATAATATAACATAAACAAAAATACTCTTAATTTCGTGGTTCTTCATTCGTTTGATTAATACAATAAGTTAGTTAAAAAAATACTCCTTAATGAACTGTATTACACTTTTAGTAATGCAACAACAAAGGCCAAAAAAGTCACAACATATGATGGGCTCACCAAGTCAATTCAAATAACTAATTTGTCAACAAGTCCAATTAAACCTCAATCCATTGAATTTTTTACTTTTGGGAGGGGAAAGATCTCATTTGCACTGCAATTGAAGATCTAAGAGGACAAAACCGCAGAGTTGATAGAAGATACAAAGATCAGATATCTTGTCAACATGTTGCCACTGTGGTAGAGAATATAACAAAACCTAAGGACTACAAAATTCGATCAATTCGAATTCAAAATAAACAGCAAAAAGTAAAATAAAGGGGTGAGTAATTAAATTCTAACACCAAAAGTTAAAATATTACATAGATTACAAATTACCCAGTAATATCACAAATTTCAAAGGGTCTGTTAGCTAAAAAAAGCCCTAAATAACTTTAATAAGTCAGAAAAGAATGGGAAACAACTTCAAATATGTGCCAAACTATAAGCCATACACTACTTAGCCTGCGAAGGAGACAACCCTCAAGAGTGAAGAAAACAAGGTATGAAATGAGGCAAATATTTTGGAGCTGAGATGTAGAGAGTTTTCATTAATCATAATCATAGCATTTTCAGCTACATTCCAAAGGCGATCTCATTCAGTAAATACATAATTGTCTTCAAAAGTGTCAACCTATGCTGATTTAGTATCTAAAATTTTGCGTGTATGCAATAATTTATTTCTCAACTTAAAAGACAAATGAGTCTTCTTTCATGAAGTGGACCGAGTTTGAGGATAAAATTTGTCATAAAATAAACAGAATCGGGGATTACATTATTATTATATAATAAATTTTCAAGGATCAAATCAACACGAATTGCCATTTTCCAGATCAAAATTGTAGAAGTACTTACGATGAAAGTTGGCCCCAAATCTATAAATTTCATAACAAATCAGTTCTTCCTTCATGCAGTCGACCAAATTACAGGACTATATTTGCCATGACAGATTGGGGAACAAAGTTAATACACACAAATTTTCAAGGGCTAAATGAACATGGGTTGCATTATTTAAAGACAAAATTGTGTATTGACTCGTATAAAATTGTTCTCTCTCCTTTACTTTGATTCATATATATATTTTTTTTAAAACAAATCAACTGAAAAAAAATAAAAAAATAAAGTACATAGAATGTGACACAAACACTTACAAAATAATAACCAAAATAAAAGTACTTTCTTAATCCAAAAACAGGTGCAAGTGTGGCAAAGTTTTATAATTCCCCAAAGGCTGAAAAAGCTATAAGGAAGTAAAAGCAATTAGCGACAGGCATCTACCATGTATTCAATATTTCACACCCACACAATCAAAACACAATTTTCGATTTGCATGAAACCCTAAATATCCTAAAACTCGAAACATCGATATCACTGACTAATCCAAAAAAAAAAAAATCGATCTGACTCAAGATAATTAATTACCGTTGGTGATGATAGCGCTGGTCTGGGGCGGGACTTTGAATTCTTCCGCGGCGAATTTGAGAACTGCAGTAAAAGGTGCAGCCTCTGGAACGCTAAACCTGAAAGAAACAAAGAAAATCGAGATTAGGGAAAAAATAAATTTGGGGAAAATGTTGAGAATTGAGAATTGAATGAGACATTTAGAAATATACACTTTGAAGGGTAGCTTTGGATCGGAGGTCAGTGTGACTTTGAAGGAAACCTTTCCACCACCGGCCATTTTCCCACTTCCGACGATCTGCTAAATTCCCCTTTACGAACAACACCCTCCTGCACCCTTTTGATATTCTTCAGCGTAGTTCTCACGCCCTTGTCGTTTCGTTTAAAACGACTACTAAGGGTGAACGGTAACAGGAACCATATTCTTAAAAAACCTTTTTTTTTTTTTTTTTTCAGTTTTTTTTAAAATTATTATTTTTTTATTTTTTTCCTTTTTTTTATTTTATTTTATTATTTTTTTTTTTTTATTTTGTTTATTTTTTTTAATTTTTTTGGATATTATTTATTTTTTTTTTTTTTTTTT
>Ga0099825_1006475_pt1 | contig 14620 bp, 11 predicted proteins | sample SiratroredBW_FD_76838 | JGI IMG/M metagenome (GOLD analysis project Ga0099825, IMG submission 76838) | Root nodule microbial communities of legume samples collected from California, USA - Siratro red BW | ecosystem: Host-associated > Plants > Roots > Nodule | place: USA: California | collected... | reverse complement strand
ATAATATATATATTATATATATATATATATATATATATATATATATATATATATATATATATAGATATATGAATTACAAAAGCATTTGTTCCTGAATAATTGTAACGGAAAGATATAGAAAGATATGTACAAAATCACAAATAATTAATTAAGGGATAACATAAGTTATAATTAAAGGAGTGTTATGATGCATGTGCATGAAGAGAGAGAGTCTACACGCCCTCGCAAGATGGAGGAGGGAGACTGAACACAAATCTTGTTTAGAAGAAATGCATGACAAGAGTGAGACAGATGCTTGTAAGTAGATCAACTAGTTGATGACTTTTTGGAACATGAACACTTGAAGTTCCTTAGAAGCAACCAAGTCGCGAACAAAATAATAGTCAATGGCAAGATGTTTCATCTGAGTATGGAACACAAGATTGGCACAAAGGTAGGTAACTCCAATTTATGTGAAGTGGGAAGGAGGAAGTGAAGTGGGAAGAGAAGTTGAACCACTGTGAGTGATGGTGAGTCTCTTACCATTCACAATCACACAAGTTTATCATTACCAGAATACTGATATTAGCAAGATCCCCAATGACATGATGGGATGCGCCAGAATCCAAAAGCCAAGATGGTTCGGAGCCAAAATCCTTATTAACCATATTTGCTTAGAACGAGAATGACTAGAAGGATAACCATGTAATTTGTAGCAAGTCTTAGCAATGTGATCATGACGAGCACAATATTGACAAATAAGGGTAGACCTAAAGGAAAAGTTCCGTGGATGAGAACTAAAAGGGTTGTCCCGAATAGAGATGTTCCACTAGGGGATGACATTGAACGTTTGTAGCAGCCATGAGAGAAAGATAAACGAGAAACATGGTTGCCAGTAATAGGGAAGGGCGATTGCTATCGCTCGCTTCTCCCATTAAAAGAAATTTTCATAGTCAACAAGTTTGTCAAAAAGTTCATCAAACAGCACCAGAGTGTCACGAGTGCAGATTGCTGCACAAAACTCACGATAAGCAGGGCCAAGACCATTTAGGGTCACAATGACAAGATCAAAATCATCAACAGAATGACCAATAAGTGCAAGTTCATCAACTACGGAGCGAATAGAGCGCAAATAGTCACAGACATCAGAGTCGCCTTTGGTGATGGAGGAAATGCGCTCTTTAAGGAACCTGATGTGAGTGCAATACCAGTTGGCATAAACCTTGGTCAGTCTCAACATTGCATCGGCATCAGCAAAGAAGGTAGCAGAGGACATCACAATCTGCGTCTCAAGACCACAAGTACCAAAAGAGCTAGAAGCATATAATTATCCTTCCGCTTCTAGCCAAGAGAAGCAGGATTTCAAGAGTTGCATCACTAGTTCTAATTGTTGCTGGAGGACATTGAAGGGTTCCAAAAACATAGCCGAGTACATTATTTGAAGTCAACAATAAAGTAATTTGTTTATACCAGGTGGGATAATTTGAGAAATATAGTTTAATGGATAGTTAAATTGTTGTGACAAGTTCCACAACAAAGTAAGCAGAAGAAGTAATGATAGTCATTGATAGGATCGAAAATGGCTAGCTAAGCTTGTAACTCTGAAACCATATAGAAAAATATAATTTTTGTACATTGAGCATGTATATCGTACAAATATATATATATATATATATATATATATATATATATATATATATATATATATACATACATACATACATACATACATATATGAATTAACAAAAGGATTTATTACTGAATAATTATAGCGGAAAGATATAAAAAGATATGTACAAATAATTAAGGGATAACATAAACTATAATTAAGAGTGATAACGTGCGCTATAAAAAGATATAAGCTATAATTAAGAGCGATGATGTACATTGTAAACATATATAAAAAGATATGTACAAATAATTAAGGAATAACATAAGCTATAATTAAGAGGGATAACATAAGCTATAATTGATTAATAACATAAGCTATAATTAAGATGGATAACCTATGAATAACATAAGCTATAATTAAAATAGTGTTATGATGTATGTGTATGATCTGCAGCCTGATTGTTTTTGAAGAATAGAGAGAGTCTACACCCAATAAAAATAGTTTGAAGTTAGAAGTATATCTTTATATTCTTTTTATTAGATTTAATTAAACTCGTCAATTGGATTATATCTTTTTTAATTTATTTATTTTTTGTTAAGTTTATAATTTTGAAATATTTTTATATGATTTTTTAGAATATCTATTTTTAAAATAGACTATATTATTTAATATTTAAATAATTGAATATTTCAAAAATATTTATTTAGTTAGTAAAATAATACAGTGAATCAAATAATTAATATATTAGTATTAATATCAATATGTTTTTATTTAATTATTTTGGTTTGGCTGATTTGAATTTTGAGTTCAACATAAAATCCATTATACAATTTATCTTATATTGAATTAGACTGGACTCGTTGAGTTTGATTTCACCCATCTAGAATTGAAAACTTAATCCGATCTGTTTGGATTAGATTGGGTGATCGGACTATCCGATACAATAAACACAGTGGACATTTATCAATTAGAGTTTTCTTGTCAGATCTCTGTCAAAAAATAAAACAAAAATCTGGTAAATCATGACTTAACTCTTTGAAGCACACCTTTGTATCTAAACAAACAGGACATGATAGTTTTACATAGCTTCAAGAATTGCTTTTAAGAGTGAAGATAGGAGAAAATATTCTATTTCAGTAAGGAAATTAATAATGTTTTATCTACAGCCACTAGAACTATCGCTTAAAATCTGATATGGCTAAAATGTAGAGGGATAAAATAGGGTATCAAGTGGTTTCCGATGCAACTAAATGATTTAAATGATTACCTTGCAATTAATGTTACTATAATGTAATGTAGGTTGCATCCCCATCAAAAGCTCCTGAAACACAACTCTAGTTATGGCCTATGGGGTATATGAGTTAGAGCATGTCCGTAACAGTTTAAAACCATACCATAACCTCCTTGGACTGCTTTAGTTGAGCCACCGAAATTGACAGCAATTGGTATCATTGAAGTGCCAATTCTTTGAAAGTGGATGCTTCTTTCAATCTATTCTAACATAATACAAATGTTTGAGGCTGAAAACAGTATAAGCTTTGGGTCCCATCCTTTAATGATAAGTCCCAAATGAAGCTGTCAGCAGAATGTACAATAATACTCACTTATGTATGTTACACTTGCAATTTGTACTGAGGAGCTTCCATTTGATTGTAAAATACTAACCACCAAAGTACATGGTATCCAAGCCCATCAAGCTCAGGGACAAAGCTACCCTTTATTCCAATAACTTCAAATCTTAGGTCATGTGAGCTTCAAGGAATCACCAATAGTCCTTGCAAGAACAGTAGCCATCCTTAAAATGATGAAATCTGTTAGCATCCCTCAAAATGATCTCCCTTCCAGTAACTTTTGCAATTAATTTAATTGCCGAATGGCAATCACCACAAACCCGCAAGTTTTTCATAACTCTAATTGGCATTCCTTTAGGCACTTTTAGGAGTCCATATGCTACAGCTAGCTTTTCACTATGATAACCCAAGCTATGTGTCTTCTCTTCCTCGTCCACATCGTGAAGGACAAAGCTACCATCAGGACATCAGGACAAAGCTACCCTCAACAGTCCGCCTAACTTCTCCTACATTTTCATGATAATAGACAGATCAGGGTGGCCCTTGCTGTCTCCCCCGGTGAACATATGTACCTTTTTCTCCACCCCAATCCAACTACAACCAGGCAATTTGATAACACTCCTAGATTTTATTTTCTTCCTAAGGACTTCAACATCTTCCCATCTTCCTCTTGACGCATACATATTTGAAAGCAAGACGTAAGGTCCAGCATTTTTAGGTTCTAGCTTTGCAAGTTTATCAACTGCAACTTGAGCCAAATCCAGATTCAAATGAGTTCTGCATGCTCCCAATAATGCACCCCAAACAATAGCATCAGGTTCCATTGGCATTTTTCTACGAGTTTCATTGCATCATTAACCTGGCTTGCTCGGCCTAGCAAATCAATCAGGCAAGCACAGTGTTCAATTCCTGGTTCCGCTTGATATTTGCATTTCATTGATTCAAACAATTCAAGCCCTTCTTTCACCATGCCATTATAGCTACATGCTGAAAGAACCCCGATGAAGGTAACATCATCTGGTGGAACTCCAGAGGAGCCCATCATCCTCAATACGAGCCTCTTGCAGCAACCTACCGAGCATAACGGTCCACGACACCACGTTCTTGTGGGGCATCGAGCCGTTCTGCTTCAGCGACATCGCCGTTTTGCACGTAGCCACGGACCATAGAAGTCCACGAAGCGACGTTGCGATCGGGCATTGCATTCAATACCCTGCGCGCCACAAGCAGCGTTCCGTTCTTGATGTGGCCAGATATAAGACCGTTCCAAGATACGGTATTTCTGTGGGGCATTCTCTCGAACAAGAAGAGGGCCTCGCGCGGTTGGCGGGCTTCCAAGTACGCAGCTACCATTGCGTTTCACGAAGAGATGATTCTGAGAGGGAGAGGTGTTTCGTCGAACACCTTGCGAGCATGGTCTAGTTTGCCGCTATGCGCGTAACATGCGATGGCATTAGCGGTGGTGCACTGTAATCTCACTATGCGCGACCATAGTGACCCATCTACATATGAATGCAAAACCATGCCTTATTAGCTTCTAGACATATATACCAAGCTTGTTATGTTAAAAGGGTGGTATTATTTTAACACCTTCACATTTCACACTCCTTTAACTCTAACATATATTATTATTTTATTACCACATATATTAATAAAAAAACAGTAAAACAGTGTGAAATAGAAATATTTTATGCATAGTAACGTGAAACTATTATTTTCTACGTTAAAAGGACTTACAACCCTAACGTTAAAAGGACTTACAACCCTGACATCCCAGTCACTTAATCAAGTGAGAGTGAGTTGATAATGAAAATATTTTTTTTAGTTTGAGGTATTGACTATGTTAAAAAAAATCAATTTTTTATTAGGGTTTAAGGATGTTTAATGTGAAATTAAGATTTCTAAAGTGAGTAGACATGGTTGGTGGCTGGTTTAGAGTAGTGGTGCTCTAAAGAGGAGTTTCAATTTCAAATGTGGTATTTTGAAATAGTAATTGACCGTTGAGTTCTTTAGTAGAGTGGTGGTGATAAAACAATAATTATAACACTATGAAAAATATGAAACAAGAGATACAGAGAGTTTAATCTCACACTCAAGTAATGAAATATATTCCTTCCATAATAAAATTAATATTATAAATCAACTCAATTGAAATTAATGACTCATTGAGTTAATAACACAAATTAAAAACATAAAAATAATAACAGAGAAAGATAATAAAAACAACTTCTAACATACTAACAATTTAATTTGAATAATAACTAGATGGAATAACTAATTTAGTTATGCCAATAGAATAACTAAACTAATTCAGTTATACTAACATACTTGTAAAATTAATTCAGTTATACCAATAGACTTGTAAAATTAATTCTGTTAATACTTTCTCTTAGGCTGAATTGTAGATATTTTTTAGATTCAACTTTAACAATAATATAGAAAATAGTCCAGGTTGTAGTGCCTTGGTTAAAATATCGTTGTTTGATGATGAGTTGAGATGAGGAGTAGATGTAGAAGTTAGCAAGAACTTTTTCCAGAACTATGTGACAATCCATCTCAATGTGTTTAGTTCTCTAGTGAAAAACCAGATTATTTGCAATGTGAGTTGTTGACTAATTATCTCAAAAAAGAGAAATTGGTTGAGTCAATGGTATGCGTAGATTAATGAACAAGTAACTTAGTCATTGGGCTTCACACATTGCAACTACCAATGACTTGTATTCTGCTTCTGAAGAGCTTCTTGCACAATGTGTTGCTTTTTGGATTTCCATAAAATCAATGCTTTGCCATAGAAGAAGCAGTACCCAGTTGTTGATCGTCTTGTGTCTAAGCAAGACTCCCAATCAGCATCAGCAAAGGCAGTAAGTTTATGATCAGATATGCTAGGAAAAAAATAAGTTGAGTGTTGAAAAAGACTTATATTTGTGGACTCGAAGGGTTGCATTATGATGTTCAATCATAGGTTTATCTAGAAATTGGCTCAACTAACCAACAGAGTAGGATATATTTGGTCTAGTGTTAGTTAAATACACCAATCTTCCAATTAGTCTTTGATAGGAAGTAGGGTCAGGAAAAAATCACTTCCTTGCTTTTGTAATTTGATGTTTGGATGCGATGGACAATAAATTGGTTTTGCATCAAGCAATCTTGTGTCTTTGAGGTGTTCCAAGGCATATTTCTTTTGAAATAAGATTATTCCTTGCTTGGATCTTGGTATCTCCATGCCTAAAAAAATTTTGCATCCCCAAGGTCTTTGATTGTAAACGTTTCATGTAGAAATTTCTTTAAAGACTCAATAGCAGTGATTGAGTTGTCTGTAATCAAAAGATCATCTACATGAATCAATACAACAATGAACTCAAAATTAGACTTCTTCACAAAGAGAGAATAATCAGCTTTTGATTGAGTGAAAGATTTGAGGTCAATTTGTGGTTCCATTGCCCACTAGTTTGCTTCAAACCATATATAGACTTTTGAAGTTTACACACTAAATCACGATTATGTGAACTTTGCATCCCTTGCGGAATTGTCATGTACACTTCCTCATCCAAATCACCGTGGAGAAATATAGTATTAACATAAAACTGCTTTAAAAACGAATTATTAGTTGTTGCCAATATTAACACGAATCGGATTGTTGCCATTTTTGCCACGGGACTGAAAGTTTCCATGTAATCAACACCCTCGATTTGGTTATATCCTTTAGCTACAAGCCTTGCTTTGTGTCTCTCTATTGATCCATCTGCTTTGTATTTGATTTTAAAGATCCACTTACTTCCAATTGCCTTCTTTCCAGTAGATGGAGTAGCTAGAATCCAAGTTTTATTGTCATTGAAAGCTTTCAATTATGTACCTATGGCTTTATTCCAGCAATCATGTCACAACATCCTTGTAGGTTGTTGGCTCAGTTGTATGTGTGATGACTTTGGAAAATTCAGTGTATGTAGGACTGAGATTAGTAAGATTGAACGAGTTTGGTATAGGATATTGAGCCTTGAATGATTAGGTTGTGTAATTTGCAATGACTGAGTTGCAATAATAATCCTACAAGAAGGCTTTCGCCTATGATTGATCTTCTACTTTCTAATTAATCACTGACAGATGAAATAATTCATGAGAAGAATTTGTATTTGGCAATACAAGTTGATCATGAATTATATTTGCATGTTGGAATTCTATCCCAAAAATGGATGCAGGGATGTTTTATGTGTGTTGCGTGTGTGAGACAATGGATGGCATATGAATTGGTTTCATAATACTTAAAATTGAATTTGCGTTATCAAAATAGTCCCAAAAATTAGTTTTATGTTGATTAGTATGAATTGATGTGGATGCATCATGATGTGGATGCATCATGATGCTGATGTTTCTCTGACTAGTAAAAAAGAAAAATATTCTCAAAAAATTCTACATTTCTTGACAAAAGTAATTCTATATTATGCAAATCATATAGTAAATAGCCTTTTGTTCCCCTTTGACAACCTAAAAATACACATTTTCTAGCACTTTTTTCAAACTTGGCTCTTTAAGCTATCAAAGTTGTTGCAAAACATAAGGAACCAAATACTTTTAGATCTGAATAACTTGGAACATAACTGTTTAAGGCTTCAAAAGGAGTTAAGTTTTTCAAGCTTGTAGTTGGAAGTCTTTAAAAGAAATATTGCATGACAAATGGCATAATTCCGAAAACAAATTGGTAGTTTTGATTGAAACAAAAGTGATCTAGCAATTGTTAAAATACTTTTATGTTTTTTCTCAACTATGGCATTTTGTTAAGGTGATTCAACACATGAGGCTTGATGAATTATTCCATTTTTTTCGAAAAAATCATTCATTTTAAATTCTTGGTCATTGCCACTTCTTACTACTTTCACTGTTTTGTTTGATTGAGTATGAATTAACTTGACACAAGTTTCTAAAGCAGGCCTAGTTTCAACCTTTGTTTTCATAAAAAAAAAAAATCCAAGTGTATCTAGAAAAGTCATCTATTATTGTTAAGAAAATCTTGTGACCTAAAATTGAAGGTGAACTAAAAGGCCTCCAAATGTCCACATGTATCAAATCATAAGCAGATTGAGACACAATAGTAATGTGAGAAAAAGATAGCTTTTTCATTTTTGCATAATGACACAAATCACATGATTTATGAATGTTCAATACATTCAAGAATAGGATCTATTTTCTTTATTACATGAACTTTATCAAATGATGGATGACCTAGTCTTAGATGCCATAACTCATAAACCAAGGTTTTATTTGAAAAATTACAAATATGAGATGATGCATGTGGAAATCAATGATCAATTGTAGTAGAAGAATCTCTAGGTAATTGTGCTTGCATCTGTATTGCATATAAGCCATTGATCTCATCAGCAACTCCAATTGTCTTTAATGACTTCAAATCTTGTATATCACACTTATCATCATAGAATGTTAGTTTGCATTGCAGGTTCTTTGTGGGTTGGGATATAGAGATTAAGTTGCAAGAAAATTGTGCTAAGAACAATACATTGGTAGGATAAAAACTAGGTGTAAATAGTGTTGTCTCATATATATGTGCTTCCACAGTTTTCTTATTTAGTAAATGGACTAATATAGGTTTTATTCTTATGTATGGAATTTATCAAGACTAAAGCACACATGGTTTTTTGGCACCTGTGACCAAGAGCCACTTTGTTTCATGCCAGCTGCTAGAAATTGTGATTTTGTGTATTTGGTTGGTTTTGTATATACTTTAATGTGTTTCGGTTACTTTCGGTTACTTGATTGGTGTGCTGAGGCAAATGCTATGATTCAGATTGCTGCAATAGATCCAAAAGCTTTAGTTATTGCCCTTTTGTAAGAAAAAACTTGTCTTCCACTTGCTCAACTCCCCTTCCAAAAACACAATTAGAATTGCCTTCTTGAACTATTTCAGAAGCTACATTATTAATGACAAAATTGTTCCGTGTCTTCTTTTTATTCCAATTTGGTGGGTATCTATGTATTTCGAAACACTCCTTTTTAGAATGTGTACAAAATTTATTTAAAAATATTTGTTGGCTAGTAGTGCCTCTTCTTGCTGAAGGATTTTGACCTCCTCTACCTTGTTGACATCGTCCTCTGGATGTGAAACTTTCTCTATCATTGTTCTTGTCAATGGCATCAATGTTAGGTAGGTGTTATAATTAACTCACGTTTGCAAGTAGGGTTTGCAATTGTTACAGTTTCAATATAAACGGTTGATTCATCAAAGACTCTTTTTGATTATTTGTCATTGTTATCTCTAAGATTGTTGATCACTTTTCTCATAATGCTACAATCTTCAAGAGTTGCAATTAGAGAAAAATCAACCTAATACCATGATACAATAATAATTGCATCACAATAAAAAATATGAAACAAAAGATGCAAAAGAGTTTCATGTCACGCTCAAAAAATAAAATAGATCCATTCGATAATGAAATAAATATTATGAATCAACTCAATTGAGATTAATGACTCATTGAATTAATATACACAAGTTGAAAATATAAAAATAATACCAGAAAAAAATAATAAAAACTACTTTTAAGAGACTCACAATTTAAAATAAATAACTAAGAATTTAAACTGAGTAATAATTAAATGAAATAACTAATTCAGTTATAGCAACAAAATAAGTTATGCCAACAGAAAAACTAATTCAGTTATATTAACCGACTTGTAAAATTAATTCTGTTAATAAGTGATGTGTTTTAATTTCGGATGAAACGAGATAATTCGTATAGCGTAATTTTGATTTTCTCGGATTATTAGAGATTTCCTTGTTCTTTTGTCCATTTTCTTAAAGTTTTAATTATTTGAATATAAACATGTATGAATCTTTAATGCAATCAGACTACTCTCACACGGTGTCATCTCCCAATATAGCTTTTATTTAATTATAATTAGTGCCCCAAATTTGACTAATTAAATTCAAATTAATCAAGAGTACGGTGCTAACAAACTTTTAGTTTTCATGTATTTTTTAGCACAAAACATATCTTGTACCATAACTATTGTCACCCATATTAAATTGTTGGTACAGCCGCAAAAATTGTCACTGATACCGTTATTAAAAGCATCACCATCTTGCATTTTCATACCTAGTAATAGTATTTATTATTATTATTATTATTATTATTATTATTATTATTATTATTATTATTATTATTATTATTATTATTATTATTATTATTATTATTATTATATAAGCACTCCCTTAAACTAATGTTAATAAAATGGATTTTTATTTTCAAAATAATTTTATTTCGGAACTAAAAATTAGAAGAACAAAAATTAAAAGTATATCTTGTTTCAATATAGATATATATGTGAAATGGTTCAAATGAAAATAAATCTTGAAAAATAAAAATAAAAAACAAAAACAAATATCTATAATAGTTAGATTAAGATTAAAAATATAAATTACTGAGGTTAAAAGTCAAGTAAAATTAAATCATATTTTCCACTCTTCTCTATCATAATTATATACATTTTCATACTTATTTTTACACAGTAAATGATATAGTTTTTTGTGTAGGAATTAAATAACAATTTATTTACCCTCCTCAACTAAATGATGCATTTCTACCAAGGAAGGAAAACATGTGATTTAATTTTAACTGAATTTTGCTCTCAACCTTCTTTTATTTTTAATCTTAATTTAATTTTTTAGAAAATTAAGCTAGCAAACTATAATTTCATTTATTTTTAAGATACATGAATAACATACTCTAAACAAATTAACTGAATATTACTTAATAAATCCGTGTTTTATCTGACTGCTTAGCATAATAACCTATTTATTTTATTCTACTGTTGTGTAAGGTAAAAATACGTAATACACATTATAAAGTAAGGAAAAACATATAAAAATGGGTAATTAAAAAACACAAAAGACTTTAATTTAGGAATTATTTAGATTTGAAGATGGATTTGAAATAGTGAAAAATAATAGATTTAAGTAAAGTAAATAAAAAGTGGGGTTATTTAAATTAAAGAAAATATAGTGATAAATGAAATAATTATGAGTGATGTGATATATATAATTGATATTTTTTTTATTTTTTAATTAATAAAATTGTTAGATTATATATTTTTTTATGATTAAGAATAATTTAAAATAAAATATAATTTATTTATTTGGTGTGATTGTTAAACTTTTATTTTTAAATTAACTTTTTTAGCTATATATATTTAGAGATCATTTTTAAATATCTAATTAGTCTCTAACTTAATTAGATACCAATTTAGAATCTAATAGCATAGGTCACTAAACCTTGGTAGCTAATGTTAGATACCAATTATCTTAACTTAATTGATCACTAAATTCAATCATTACTTCTATTTTGTAGCTATTTAGTAACCAAAATTTAATTTGGTGACTATTTTGGTCACAATTAGCAACCATTTCATTTAGTAGTTAAAAATTAGTCTCTAAATAGTTATTTTCTTGTAATGTAATGTTAAAATCCTTAATAATATTTCATTTTTTTCTTTTTTTATTGTGTTTTTTCTAAAGAAAATAATTGTATCATTCTTTGTTACATGCTATGCTTAATAGGCTAATTTATCTTTTATTTAAATTTTGTAACAATTGATAAACATAAGAGACCTAGCAACATTTACATAATTTTCTTTCATATAAAATGACTTTCTTTGTCATTCTCATACTTAACATCACTATTTGTTGTAATTTTCAAGTATGCTTCTTGATCTTTTATTATCTGGTTGGTCAAATTTAAGATATCTTTCTATGTTGAACTTATTTCGTTCGATTATTCTTTCTTTGTAATTTGCATGCGAAACCAGAAAAACATATAGGCATGTATACATGATAATATTTTAATCACAAATTAATATCACAATAACAACACGTAAAAAAAAAATAGAACAATTATGACATGGATGATTGAAGAAAGAAAAACAAAGATTAAGAAACTTAGAAAGAAATATCAAAAGATGTGAAACTCACGGAAGTAGAAGAAAACTTTATGATTCTCTTAAATAAGCTTCAAGGATCATTCTTAAAGAAAATTGATTATTTAAATTAAAAAGATGAAAATAAAAATAGTACACTTTTTACAAAGTGGAGTTAAGTTTAATTTAATTTTATAAAAGATGACGCTTTATAATATAAGATTTGTTTTTATTTATATATTATAAATTAATTTTATTTATAATTTATCTAAGACATCTTTTCTTACCAAGATATAAATATATTCTATGTAGAATTAGATATGTTAGATTGATGACAAGTAATAGACTTAATAAACCATCTTATTAAGATAAACTATAATATTATACTAAGATAATGATATTTATGATATTTTAGATTGATTTAATGTAAGAAAAAACGTACATAAGAGATGAAATCTGTGTTTATTTATATGTAATACTATAAATTGGTATTATATGTTAAATTTCCAACCATTGCTAAAAGGAAAAGATTTTTTTTTTTTCATGTGGATGCTATTAATTCGAAATCTATAAATGCCAGTTTGTTCCCATGACCTCATTTTTGTGTCTAGTGCCAAATCTATAATTTACTTTTTACTTTTTACTTATTTTATTTTCTTTTTTTATAAATATTTAGGAATAGTTTACTCAACCATGTCCTTTAGTGTCCAATATTACTTAACGTGGATTAAGGTTCTATGTAATATCCAAGTCATGAAAAAGTCAATGAGAATTGTCAGAACTCACAATGTTTTCTATTTATACTACTCTTCCATATCATTGTCACCTCAGAACTGATTCAGACCTAAAAACAATTATTTTTTTTCTCAACTAGCACACATGTCATAAAAAAATCCTATAAAATACACTATTTTTCTTTATTTACAACAATATATAACACAATTTCTACGCTAATGTCAAAATTCAATTCCTAAAAAATAAAATTATGATGTTCTCTTGATTAATAACAATAAAACGAGTTTTGTATCATGAAAAGAGTTGACACCGAAGTGTAAGTTACGCTTGGAAAATTGCTCACAAGGACAAAACTCGAACCAAGAAAGTCACAAGTCGTCTCTAAACCCTAGGTTCATTTGTTTATAAAGAAAAGGTTCGACGAAGGAAAAATAAAGATAAAATAGATGGAAAGTGTTTATTCATATTTTAGTGAAATGAAAATTGAAAAAAGTTGTTATTCTTAAATAGGAAATAAATTAAAATTAATTTATTATACAATTACAAAGTTATTCCTATATTTATTATGGATAGAAATAAGAGAAATAACATTTTAAAAATGACTATTCTTTTCATATTTTACATTCCTCTTTTTTATAACCATACAGAAAATAAAACATGTGAAATTTATAAAATGTGAAATTTTTCTTTATCATTTTCTTTATTATTAAAAAGGAAAATTAGTTTTTACTCATATATTTATAATCTTGATCATGCGTTGTTTAGTCTTCATATCTATAAAAGATTTATAAGTGAGCCTCACATACAAACTTGTATAAGAAATAATTGTTAGCAATTTGTTTGGCCAAATTCAATGTAAAAGTATTTATCATAAAGAAGAATAAGAAAGAAAACTATTAAAATAAGACATCAGAGGTAAATGTAAGAATATATTAAAAAAATTTGATCTACTTCTATAAGAAACTCGTACTCAAGAATGATGTTAGACTCAATCGATGATGAAAAAAAAAATCTACTTATACAATAATACTGATATAATTAACTCATGTAAAACATGTTTAGATTAATAAGAAAGACACATATGGATAATACTTTTTATTATTAAGTTATAGAGTCATTTAAATCGTTTCGTCAGATGATCTAGTTCTTAGTAAACATTAGGAGACAGAAGATCTACTAATACCATCACCCACATACGATACATATTAAACACGAGACAGTTTAGTACAGTCTTTAAACAATATTTCACTGAGTCAATCTTCTCAATAATGTTACTTCTTTTTCAGAATAATTAGCAGTTAACACTAAACATATGTGCTTGAACAGTATTATCTATTTATGGAACTAAACATATCATTACTAGCACATCTACTGTTTAAGAACTTTTAGATAATATTTTCCTGAATCAATCTTCTCGATAGTATCAATTTATTTTCAGAATAATTAGCACATAACACTAGACATACGTCCTTGAATTGTAGTATTATCTATTTTATGAAACTAAACATATCATTACTAGCACATACTGGGAGGGTTGAACTATATACACAAGTGCTAATATATGTAGTTATGTAATCACCTTTGGAAGAAAAAACCCACATTAGACTTCTCATTGCCCAAATGAAGCAGTCAACAATGGTTTGCTTCACCTCAAAAATTTCAGTTCTTTTGCTACTCGTGCTATCTGCAATGGTATTGCACAAAGGCAATTGTGGTACACATAGTTGCATTGAAAAGGATCGATATGCCTTGTTAATCTTCAAAAGCCATGTGATAGACCCTTCCAACCACCTCTCTTCTT
>Ga0099825_1006474_pt1 | contig 14623 bp, 10 predicted proteins | sample SiratroredBW_FD_76838 | JGI IMG/M metagenome (GOLD analysis project Ga0099825, IMG submission 76838) | Root nodule microbial communities of legume samples collected from California, USA - Siratro red BW | ecosystem: Host-associated > Plants > Roots > Nodule | place: USA: California | collected... | reverse complement strand
TCTTTTTTTTATTTAAATGAAAATAATATAATAAAACTAGATAACAACCCTTTTATTTTAATCTTTGTATTTATTTATAATATGAAATAATTTGCCTGCCCGGACGAAATTGGGTGTTGACAGTTAGTATCAAAGCTCAACTCTAAAACTGCCTAACAACTACTAGAGGAAAAGAGCTAACAACAATGGTAGGAATATAGCAACAACTCATCACAAAAAGGAATGTCTCTTACACAACCCCTATATATCCTTCCTCGACGAAGACTTTCCATATTTAAAAGATCATATGGAAATGTATGTTAAGTACATACACTATTATTACACAAGGAGACATAAAGATCGCCTCTTCAGAAGAGGACTGAGGAGAAAAAGAGTTTAATTCCATGTAATTAAACAATGAAGCAAGGTACATCCTTATTTGTGCCTTATCTAAAAATGAATATAAAAGGTCTACAAATGAATATAAATAAGATACATCCTTATTTGTGCTTTAAAGAGTTTGAGCCCATTCTACTGTATTCTATTATTCTGTTATGATTCTATAACAGAAGTTGGTTATGAAGTATTCAATTGTTATTTATCATATTTACCTTTGGTGATGTCCCTTGCTGTTGGAGTTGCCAGGTGTCATGCTTGCATTACGCGTTTATGTAAAACTAGCAAAGTGGTTATTCGAAGATGATTAATATATAACAAGGTCCCGACCGAGATGACCATCTCGGTTGGCCGTATAGTACATAGGCCCCCAAGTCCTTGAGGTTACGAAGTGGCCGAAAAGGATTTGTTGTGCCCGGCCGTTTTAAATGGTGTATTGGTGTTGCGATGTCCTTACTGACCGTGATAGGTTTGTAGATTTGAATTCCCGCATTTTTGTCTTGTTTTACGTGCCTTTTGGTCTTTGTGTATGAGGTGACAGGTAACTTAATCTGAGTTGTTGAGGGCTTACGGATCATGCGGATGACATTCATCCACGTCATTGCTAGGTTTTGGCTATAAATAACCTTTGATCCCGTCGCATTCGCTGTCATTTTCACCTGCCAGATTGAGTAGCTCCCTTCCCAAGTGTTCGGTCATTAACTTTTTTGTTTCGAGGTAACCATGATTTCCTACTCTATGCACTCTTATTCTATTTTTAAATCTTCTTTTGATCGGCCTGCCTCAATTGACCGTAGAGATCTGGCTGAGCAGGGAATTGGTCCCATTGGGGGGACATCGAGTAGTTTTAGCTTTAGTGATTCGACTAGTGGGTTTGCTGATGAGGATGAGAGGGTAAGGTTAGATGAGCCAATGAATAGTAAGGTAGAGTCCCGGCCTCCAGCAACAACGTGGAAGGTGTTAACAAAGTTAACCCTCTCGATGATGACTGGGTTGTGGAGGATGTTAGGACCGCATATTCCAAATATAGAACAACTGCCTCCCTTAGGGTATTAGTCGACACCCACGATATTGTAGATCCCTCTGTTCTTGATGGTGGATTCTCATTACGCCGGTGTTTGCCTACCGACCTAGTATTTCATGGTCGGGGGTCATCATCGGTGGATTTCTTTTTTTGTATGTCCGTGTGATGAAGGACTCGTGTGTCTTGATTCCCTTTGACAATTTTTGTTCGGACGTTTTGCACTTTTTAAACGTCGCCCCCTAACTTCATTGAACAGTTGGGCGTACATTAGGGCCTTTCAATTTGTGTGTTCTGCCTTAGCCATTATTCCCACTGTTCCTCTTTTCCTTCATCACTATTTGACCTGGCCGGGTAGAAAGGTAGGGTGGTTGTCGCTAGTCAGTCAACTGAGTCTGTTTGTTAAAATATCTTTTGGGAATAAGGGCCGAGAGTATATGTTTGTCGGAGATGAGCAAAAATTTCCCCTATATTGGACTAGATTTCCTGCTCGGTTTGCATCTTGGCCACGGTTAGAATTATCGGCAGAGGATATCTTGGCGCTTTTAGTGCTTGATAGCCTTCCTAGGGGTATCCCTGCCCGAGAAATTCTCAACACTTACTGGTGTGAAGACCCGACTAACGCTGTGTTCAGTACCTTTTTCTGTTTTGTTTGACCATTCTATTTCAAGGCGTTTACCAATGTGACTTGCATTTGTACAGATATACTTGTTGACCACACCCCAAACATGAATAGAGTGTTCAAAGATCTGATGTCCTCAAGGTCGGGAGGGCAGCAAGCAGCCTTCGAAGGAAAAGGGAAAAGTTGTTCAAAGGGCGACAGTGATTCCTGAAAGGGTTGAACTGATAGCGATTGTCCCTACATTTCCAATTTGTCCTCCTTCTGCGCCTACTTCGGAAGCTTTTAAGAAAAAGTCGAAGCGCAGTTTTGAGCGATCGTCCTTCTAGCGGTCGTCGAAGCACTTGAAAGATGTGGCAACGGATCATGAGAAGGCCTCCACCATCAATATTTTAAACAAGAAAATCATGGTAGCCGAACGTATCAAATGCAAATTGCATGAACATCAAGATAATCGACGATTGGCGAGCCCCTATCGTTCAAGCCTTAAAAGCTTTGGCTCAAGGAGAGGTCATACCGGATAGAACACTGGCAAAAAAAGTCGTACGATATGAGGTGAAGATCTATACAAAAGAGGATTTACCTCCCCTTTCTTAAAATGTCTAGGCAAAAAAACAGGTCGAAACGTAATCAACGAGCTACACAATGGTATTTGCGGCATGCATTGCAGCCATAGGACTCTAGCTGCCAAGGTCATCCATACGGGTTATTATTGGTCGACCGTCTGCCAATACTGCGCGGATTACGTGAAAAGGTGCAGAAGTTGTCAGGAGAAAGACCCTTTGTTTCACCAGCCGCCAACTGATTTACAAACAATTAATGCACCTTGGACCTTCACAAGATAGGGAATGGATATTATAGGACCTTTTCCTCCAGCGACCGAAAAAGATGGTTTTTTATTGTGGCGGTCAATTACTTCACCAAGTGGATAGAGCTTGAACCCCTTCCCAAAATCATGGCTGCCGATGTACAAAATTTTATATGGAAAGTTGTATGCGTTCCTCACACAATCATAACTGACAATGGATGACAATTCGTCGACCAAAAATTGGAATCTTTGTTGACCGAATTAGGAATCAAAGCACATCAACAGTTCTCTCGAACACCCACAAACAAATAGTCAAGCTAAAGCCGCCAACAAAGTAATCCTATCACAACTGAAGAAAAGATTGGGGGTAGCAAAAGGGAAGTAGGTCGATGAACTTTTGGAAGTATTGTGGGCATACAGATGCACTGCACAAACGACCACAGGAGAATCCCTGTACAACCTAACATATGGAACGAACACTATGTTGCTAGTTGAGATAGGGGAAGCAATCGTAAGGCAACAACTGAATGACCTGTCACTCAAAAATGAGTATATAAAGACTAAACTGGACATGTTGGAGGAACTCAGAGAAAAGGCTAAGATAAAAGAGGAAGTCTGTAAACAGAGAGCCGCACACCGGTATAACGCCAAGGTCAGGTCAAGAAACATCCAGAAGGGAGACCTTGTCTGGCAAATAACGGGAAATGCACGGAAGGACCCTGTGGACGGCAAGTTTGAGCCCAACTGGGAATGACCGCTCAGAGTATACCAAAGCTTGGGAAATGTAGCTATCAGTTTGGAACATTTGGATGGAGAGCAGATTCCCAACACATGGAATGCCGACCATCTCAAATTTTATTTCAGTTAATTTTCATGTAACTCAATGTACTCTTTCTTACCTATGACATTTTTTCCCTAAGGAGGGTTTTAGCCGATGAGATTTTAATGAGGCACTACAAACAATAAAGAATTATAGTTTTGTTATCAAGCCCTTACTGAATGTCAGTTTTGAATAATGACTTTGCCAGTTTTACATAAACGCGTAATACATGCGTGACACGTGGCAACTCCAACAGCAAGAGGCATCATCAAAGGTAAGTATGATAAATAACAACCAAATACTTCATAACCAACTTCTATTATAAAATCATAACAGAATAACAAAAAATAGCAGAATGGGCCCAAACTTTTTAAAGCCCACTGCAGTGCCTATAAATACAGGCTCAGTCACCACACAAAAGGTATTTCTAAACTCTGACCTAAATCACCTGCACTCTCCACCCAATACTAACTTGAGCATCGGAGTGCTTGCAGGACCCCCCTCTTGGGACGGTGGAATTTTGAGCAATCAAAGCAGTGGGAAGGAGCATCAGGAGCGACCGAGGAGCAATCACAAAAGACATTGTTGTTGCTGGAGCCAACGGTCTCTTGCGAGAACATTTTGACGCCCACCGTTGCTCTTCGACCGTACTGGCCGAAGTGAGAAGGGAATTAGAGATGATAAAAAAGCTACGGGAGGAGGACCGAATGCGCCACATTGATACATTTAATACCCTCTGAGAAGAAAATGAAAGATTAAGGCAGAGACTCAAACGAATAGAGCAAGAATGGAACAACAGAGAAGTTCATATCGAGCGAGAAGGCTCTCGAGAGGAGGGCCTAAGAGAAGAACCTCGGAATGGAAGACGGAGAGAAAAGTTCACGACGAGAAGACCAAGAGGCAATATTATACCCGATCGTGGGCAACCCGTTCGGACAGTTCCCTTTTACGGACGAGATCCTGGTAACAAAACTACCTCCCAACTGAAGCAATCCCATACTAGATCGATATGACGGCTCCACAGACTCGGACGAACACATCGACGCGTATGTCTCTCAATTAACCCTATTTACAACAGATGGTCATATATACTGCAAAGTTTTTCCAACCTCTCTGTTAACCTTTTTCGGTAGGTGTACCGAGTCAAAAGTAATATAGATGTATAAAGAACGAATGTCGATCCGACAGAAAACAATTTTGCTTGTAAATCTCAATTTGCACTACTCACTAAGTAATTATGGTTTTCAAGATGATTTGATAATGATTTGATTCAAAATACATAAAAGAGCAATTAAAAGGTAAATAACAATTATTAAAAAGAGGTTTAAAATATCTAGAAGGACTTTGGGATTGAACTTCATCTATCTCCCTCGTTCATATTTTGGATTTGATAAAAACATACAATATCCGTAACTACTCTCAATTGATGCACATATAAAAATCATTCACACTGATTCCTCAGACATGAAATTCATAAGGTAATCTCCTAAATACTGATCCCTCAGCTATTTAGTAAATCACCCAGCATTAAGAACAGATGTTATACGTAATCAATACATCGAAACTTATCCCTAGTATTTCAATATATTGAGTATTTTCATATAGGTCAAAAACTTAAAAGTAATTTCCAGTTAAATTCAAGAATCAAAATCAAGACTCTATTGATAAGATAAAATCTAGCGTTAAGAGCAAGATTAAAATACCAATTGAGCTTGACAGTCTGTAGAAGCATGAGCATCAATAATTCTATTGCCAGCTCTACATCTACCGCCATCATGTACCTCCAGCTACTGCATCTAGTATCATCTTTGTGTCATCCCTCAGACCATTGTGAAAAATGCTCAGTTGGGCAATGTCTTTAAAACCATGGTTTGGGCATCTTCTCAACATCACTTTGAATCGTTCCCAAGCTTCACATAATGCTTCATTTAACCCTTGTTTAAAGGTAGAGATGTCATATTTTGCCTTATGTAGAAATTTTTCCTCTACAACATTCTAGCTTGTCAAACTCTGATTTGGATAAGATTTAAGTCATTCCTTTGCTTTGCTCGCCAAAGAGAAAAGAAATAATCGCAAATAAACAGTCTCAGTGTCACCCGCTTCAAATCCCATAGTTCTTACCAGCTCATAGAAAGTGGAAAGATATGTGTATGGATCTTCATTATCCAGCCTAGTAAATTGATGACTGCTAATCAAATTCAAGAATGTTGGCTTCATCTCCAATGTTTTAGTGGTGGCTGGTACTGCTATGTTGGAGAAGTTCCTTGGGCCTTGCTGCATGGCATAGTCTCAAAGAGTCCTTCTTGGTGGGGGAATTCTTTCCTCATCGATACTGACCTTTTCTTATACCACTTGAGTATCTCTGTCAAAGGTCATAGAAGATTTTTCTCTAGTTTGACTTTGTTGTTCTCTTCTTTTTCTGCTACGACTTCGCCTGGCTATCCTCTCAATCTCCGAATCAAATTCTAGTTTATCTTCAGAAACCTGCCCTCTCAATATCATAAAAGAAAAATAGCTTAAGCAAGAATTATCACACAATAATAAAATATAATTAAAACACAAGAAAACAAAGAAAAATTATTCGTAATACTCAATGAGTTATAGTCCAAAATTTAAAAACAAAAATTGTTCTTCAACAATGGTGCCAAAAGCTTGTTAACCTTTTTCGATAAGTGTACCGAGTCAAAAGTAATATATATTTATAAAGTACGAATGTCGATCCCACAGAAAACAGTTTTGCTTATAAATCTCAGTTTTCACTACTTATTAAGCAATTATGATTTTCAAGATGATTTGATAATGATTTGACTCAAAATATATAAAAGAGCAATTAAAAAGTAAATAATGATTATCAAAAATGGGTTTAAAAGATTTAAAGGACTCTAGGATTGAACTTCATTTATCTCCCTCATTCATATTTTGGATTTGATAAAAACATACAATATCCGTAACTATTCACAATTGATGCACATATAAAAATCATTCACACTGATTTCTCAAACATGAAATTCATAAGGAAATTTCCTAGACACTAATCCCTCAGCTATTTAGTAAATCACCAAACATTAAGAACAAATGTTATACGTAATCAATACATCGAAACCCATCCCTAATATTCCAATATATTGAGTATTTTCATCTAGGTCAGAAAGTTAAAAGTACTTCTCAGTTGAATTCAAGAATCAAAATCAAGACTCTATTGATCAGATAAAATCTAGCATTAAGAGCAAGATAAAAATGCTAATTGAGTAGAAACTGAATATTATATATAAAAATCGCCAAAATACAAATGAGTTCAAAAAAATACATTCAATCCTAAAGGTGAAGAATTTAGCTACCCATGGTAGCCATTACAGATCAATGAAAGGAAGATTGTCAGAAGAAAAGAAGAACCGGTGATTCTCTCTCGTCCATAACGACTGCATTTGTTCTCTCCAGGTCTTATGATTTCACAAAATCTAAAAATCTACTTTTAACACGTTTTCGAACTTAGGTTAAGTGACTTTTTGCTCGTGCGAAACATGTCTCGCTTAAGCGAAACTTTGATGTGCTTTCTAGATTGATCTCACCCAGGTGAGACCATCCTTGCCTGCGCGAGATCCTCTTTTCTTGGGTGAAATGTTGCCTGGATGAGCTCTTCTCTGCACCTGGTCTACATCATGAGGTCTTTTCACCTGGGCGAGCTCTTCTCGCTTAAGCGACTCTCTATTTTAAATTATTTTAGTTCTCTTTTTTATGCATCTTCCAATCACTAAATGTTTCATTCTTTTTCACCTGAAATTCACAATAATTAAGATCAAATGACTTCTTTTAACTCAAGAGTCAAATTCTCAAAGTTGATCCAAAAACTCTTAATTTGGCAATAATTATTATCTTAAATACTACTTAAACCCACAAGTACGCAAACTTTATCATATACAAAAACACTCAAAATTGATACTTATCACTCTCTAAAGGGGCTACACTCAATTGGTTCAGGTTCAGGATCGATAAACTCTTTTACGACCATAAAAGCTAAGTTTGTAGCTCAGTTCGCGACCTGATCAGATGTCATTCGTCGCTCTCGTGAACATTTGACAAGATAAGAGAGAATCTTTGAAGGCGTTCATAGCCAGATTCAGCAAGGGTTCCTTGGGCATTTGAGGACTCATTCCGGAAGTGGCCATGCACCGGTTGACCACTGCACTTCAACCTGGACCACACAGCCCCGACTAATATGGATGACCTACGACATAAAGCTACCCAATATATGCAAGTCGAGGAATTGCGAGAATTTGCCAAAGCAGAACAGAACCAAGGAAAGCGGAACGACCGAGAGCGAGACCGAAATCCCCCAAAATACAGGGAGCACCTCAAAGCCAAAGGTTCATGAGATACACACTTCTAAACACCGGTCGAACACAAATTCTGAAAGAAGCTTTAAGCACAGATATGATTTCGAACACAAATTCTGAAAGAAGCTTTAAACACATATATGATTTCAGAACCCCGTAGATGTTTCTCACCCCGAAACGTCAACCGAAGCAAATACTACTGATATCATCGTAATCACGACCACATACCACATTACCAAGGAGTGCCAAGTTTTAAAAGATAAAATAAAAGAACTGATATCAGAACACCTACAACGATACGTAGTCAAGGACGGCCGAAAACAATACGGACATAGAGAATAAAGCCCGAGAGGAAGGAGCCCAAGCGAAGAAACTAAAGTGTTAGAGACAGACGCGAGGGTGAATAGGGACCGGTCAAGCGACAGGAGCTCTATATGCCACATGAATACCGGCAAAATTGTTGTCCACACCAATCTTATGACGCCACAAGAATACGGGCAAAATTGTTGTCCACACCATCTTAGGACGATTCGGTGGCGGACGGAGGACCATCGCACTCAGCCCGACGAAGGCACCTGAGATCCATTAAAAGGAGGATGGCTTAAGCACTTGTTGGAAATCTGTTTAAAGAGACCTTGGCTGGAGCAGCACCGTAGGCTAGAAACTATATGGGGATGCAAACATCACCCTCAATCAAGTCTGGCTGGTACAAAGTAGAAATATTGATTGACCAATCTGAATTGAAAGATGATAACTGTGTAAGGGTAGGGATTGGTGCTTTGAATCCTAGGATGCGCTTAAAGTCTTCGAATGCATCGTTTACAACAGGGGTGAATCTAGTCAAACAACCTCCTCATTACTGCTCCACATTACTGCTAACAGACTACTACTATAATCGTGTGGTTTATGTATAATCTTATGCATGTACACTCAAAACCAGTTTAGGTGAAAATGCTAACAGGGAATTTTAAGCCTGGTCGCAGAAGTTAAGGCCTTCAACAACCAGATTATGGCAGAGCAATTTGCTCTGTTACATGTGTGTTGGAAGCTGTACACAAAGGGATGTAAAGCTAAAATCTCAATACAGTAAATTGGTCTTGAAGAGCTAAAATCCAATAGTGCAAATTGCCCTTGAATCTATTACATTAGCCCGGGAAGGTGCATGGATTTTTAATTCATTGGTGTTTTTTTTATCCTATCGTGACGGCCAATACAATGTATAATCTCTCACGCGGTTGGGACATCCTCAAATTGGTAGATGCAGTGAAGAGTAATACTGTCTTAGTTTTTCTGGTCTCTTGGTTCTAACTTGGTCCCGCACAACATCTCAAATATCCCCTTTAATTAAATTTATTCATAAAATAAAAATATTTGAAAATCAGTTTAAATATAAAATATTATTTTTTTACGTACTTAGTACTTTTTTTTCTCTGAAATGAATTGGACTTTGTTGTAAAGTAATGAAATCAGTATTAAGAAGAAAAGAAAATAAAAACAAAACAAAACAGAAGTAAACGCAGGAAAGTGGATAAAAACAAAAAATCCAAAAACATTAGTAAATGCTAAAAGATAAAAGAGCTTGAGAGAAAATAAAATGTGTACAACAATCTAAACGACTGAAAGAACATTGAAGAATTCGAAGATTGAATTTGAAAAAATCACAAGTTATTAACATACCCAATCTTTTTGTTTTTCTTCCCAATATTCGTAACCTTTAAAGAAGCTAAGCAGTTCTATATTTTGCTGGTAATGAATTCACAACCTTTTAAAGAATAAATTTCTCTGTTTTTCTTCCCAATAACTATTTTAAAGAAGATCCTAAACACTCATTTTCCCGGCGTCATGAATTCATAACCTTTTTTGATGAAATTTTAACTTCTAAACGATCCTAAACATTTGAATTCGTAAGCTAAAATTTAGGTCTCCTCTTCTAACTAATTTAAAGATTTAAAATCTTAGTTCTTCATAGGTTGGCACTTGTCTAAATACAAAGAGTCATTTTAAGTTAGGTCTCCTCTTATAACTTATTTTATATTTTCTGCGGAATAAGGGTATAGCATCATTATAACAAGTAATTTTTTAGTTCATACAGTCAGAAATGTCATCTCAATATTAGTTTTTTGTCATATAATTAGTTTCTAGCTTATTTATTAATCTTAAGGAAACAATAAAAAAAGGGGCTAATTCTCTAAGTTTAGAGAAAATAGTTATCCTGTAACATAAGATGAGATGAAGCTGAAAAATATGAGACATGCAAAACAAGCATGAGATTTGAGATAGTGCTTTATCTCACTGATACCACGTAATTTCAAAATGTTACATATATTACTTAAAAGACACTTCACACACAAATTACATATTAGAATATAGCCATCAGGGTTGCTTCTCCTAGAACATGTCCTTGTATGGCATCTTCCAATAACTTTTCCTTCGTCACCTGCAAAAAGTAATACAACAATATTCTCATAAGATACAAAAACCACCTTAAATAAGAAGTTTCATCAATATTAGCTGATAAAAAACATATTCAATTATAAGAAATTCGCCTTAAAGATTACAAAATATGAGAGTGCATTAAGCTGACTGGTTTCCCTAAATCCTTTTATCCTATAAAAACAGGATCTAAATATTATTAAGTCTGTACAAACAAAGACAAAAGGAATACTTACAATGTATTCAAAAGTCTCATCGTCTAAAATTTATTAAGACATAGAAGTATCCCATATTAACATAAAAACAGTAAATAAAATTATGTTAAAAAATTGAAATGATACTTATTTTAAGATTTTTCTCAAGAGTAAAACTATTATATGAAGGAAAGAGAATCAAAATGAACTACTTTAAACAAATTTGAGTGAATTCCAAAATTGATTTTATACAAACGAGCTTAAATAAGCTTTTATGCAACTTTGGTTATACAATTGTAATTTCACATTTTATTTTCATTTTTTAAAATAATAATAAAAACAACTAGTTCGAATGTAGTTCAATATGTTGATAGAAAATAAAATTAGGATTATAGTAATAGATTATATTAATTTTGCCTATTAACGTAATCACACACTTTATTTAAATTTTTCAAGATTTAAAAGTTTAAAAATTATACTTTTTTCCTTCACATTTAATTCACCATGTTAATAGATATAAAATTATTTTTAAAATAATAAAAACAATATTCTTCAATATGTTAGAGGATTATGATTACAGTAAAACATAGTACGTGTTAAAAGTGGTTAAAAGTGGCCAAAGTCATTAGAAAAATTAGACGACTAAAAGAATTGCACTAAATCAAAATTGTAGTTAATGAAAAAATTTGTGAAATAAGTGTTTTTTTTTTTTTTTTCTTTTCTAGAATTCCTAAGGACATGCATAGTACCTTGTTCCCAAGGTGAAGCTCTGTATCCAAAGCATAAAGCTTAAACTGGATTCTGTGGCCATGCGTGGGCAACTTAGGGCAACACCAACCTGGCACCTTCAAGTCATTGTGCCCTTCCTTGATCCCCGCATACTCCCCACCCATCTCCTTCCCGGAGAACCCCTCCGGCAGCCCCTTCACCGTCGCCGGAATATTCGCCACAACCCAGTGCGTCCAGGGCACAATGGGTCCCCCGGGATCAGGCGCGTCGATGTCCTCCACGACCAGCGCCAGGGTCTGCGTCCCCTGCGGCAGGTTGTACCACTCCAATGGTGGGGATATGTTCTTCTTCGCCCCCTGCCCCTCCTCCGTGTAGCTCCGCGGTAGCTTCCCCTCGTTGCTGAACGCCGGTGACACTAGCCTGAACTCCTGGCTGCCGTCGCTAGCCATAGTGGTTATTTTGCACAATCTCAAAGAAAACAAATAGAAATCTGTCTTGTTTTTCTTTTGTTGTGTGTTTTTGGTTGTTTATGGAGCGTGGTAATTAGGTTATTTATAGATGGATGAGTTTCCGGAAGCGGTGGGTGTGTAAGACGAACGTGTTGTGACGTCGAGAGAAAGTGTAGAAGAATCGTTGTGAACGCGACGCGTGGTTGAATTCGTGGAAGGTGCTGGAGCGTTCTTCAAGGATCTAACTCCTCAAACAAAACAGAGAATCCGAGACTATGATTTGTTTCGTCTTTATCTGTTCTATGCCATTGTTAATTTGATTGTCAATAATTGGAAAATAAAATATTTGTTTATAGACAAGTGCCAACATGAAAATAAAATCACAATACGAAAAAAAAAAAAAAAAAAAAAAAAACGTTGGGAAAGGATAAAAGAAAAAAAAAAAAAAAAAGAATGAAAAAAAAAAAAAAAAAACAAAAAAAAAAAAAAAAAAAAAAAAACAGCTGCTGTTGGTGTAGGCTATATGTAGAAATTTAGCATAAGGGGTGTAAATTCATTACAACAAGTCTATGTAGAACACCAAGAACATTTGTTTCCAAAAGTACTAACGGTTCAACAGAACAAGAATATGTTTCGACTAAGCGAGTATAATTAGTCGGAAAGATATTTTTTTTTTCAAATGAATTATTTTAGATATTATACATCAAATATATAATTTATATAAATTTTATTGACATAAAAGGTGGTGGATTTTTATATTACTTAATGACTAATGTAAAAAGTTTCACTTTGATCAGTCAATATATATATATCTCAAAATTTTCTAAGTTGTGCTACATTCATGAAATGTGGACATATCATATCATACTTCTAACAACTAATGTGCTATGTATATTTTGGAATCGATTGTAGCACCAAATCAATAATCCATTAGTGTTGAAACCAATATAACATGTACTATATTTTATTTTAAGTGGTTATTTTGACATAGTTACCACTAAATGATAAAAAATTTACACAATAAAGAACATATACTATATATATATATATAAATTAATATTGTAACCAAATTTTTCATAATAACCTAACATTGCATAAAAAATTTCACAATAAATAATAAAAATTGATTGAATAACTCAATATTTCTGGTGTGGACAATAATTTGATTGATCTACCTATAATGTAAATACCTGTACAGTTATAATTAATGTACTATTTTTTTCATAAATAAGAGCTATGAGTATGTAGAGTTCCAGACATTGGTATAAGGCTGAAATGAATGCTTGTAGATATATAAAACATAAATAATTAGAAGTTGTGTTTTCATATTTAGACCGGTATCTAAATCTAGTACTATGCTTTCTATAATATTTAAAAACGATTAAAATAGACTCAAATATCTCTTTAATCGTAATATCTAAGTTGTTTTACGTCTGATTATTATTAATTACATGATTAGATTATAATCTTAAATGTCAGTCAATTTGTTGAAAGTTTGTTTGAGAGGTCAAAATAACAATAAATGTCTTTATCACTTCATCGTGTCAGCGTCTCTGGTAGTACTCCGAGTGTCACCATTTCGGGTAGGACACCTGCAATTTTCGGTGGATTATTTAAATTGAATCTCATTTGTACTGTTTATGTATACATATGGAGCAATGAATAAATAATAAATGAAGTGAAAAAGAAAAAAAAAAATATTCTTTGCACACGCATTTGATAAACAATCGGTTACATCATTTGGCAAGCATGTGTACTGCCTCGTTGAATCATGCTTTGGCTGTGAAGCTTATGTGAATTCTATCAAATGGTGCAAGAAAGCTTTGACACGAATTTACTATTATTTTTCAAAATTAACACAAGCGTAGAATTTAATCAGCTGAAACAAAGTTTATTTCTAGCGGTGCATCATTGTTGCCTTTGAAGTTATACGCAAGCAGGTGAAGCAGCTGATTAATATTTCCTTGATGTATTCCTTTTTCAGTACATTGAGTTTGATTAGTTCACGTCACTCAACTGATTAGTTTGTCGGGTGGAATTGAATCTGTACGAGAATTTTCTTCCAGCTGCTTGAAATTGCAGGAATTACTTTTCCAATCGGTGCGTTACGAGTTGATTTGTTTTTGTGTGTTTAATCAATGGTAAATCAAAGTGGTGGTGTCTTAGATCCAAATTACATATTCAATCCAGTTATTTCATGTGAAATATAACCAGAATTCCTTGTAAACAACGATCATCTAAGCAGAACCTTCAATTTGAGTGAGGAAGAATTGATTAAGCGGGAACAATTTTGGTTGAGATTACAAGCAATGAATTTTTTACTAAAATAATACTATTTTTAAAAACAATTTTTCAAATAACACCTATTGAACTTTATTTACTAAATTAACATTATTTACTGTGCATGACCAGAATTTTATTCTCGGAAAATCAGAATTCTACTATCGGGAAACAGAATTCTCAATTCAAATTTTATAATTTTGAAATTTATAACCAATCAGAATTCTATTTTCTGGAACCGAATTCTGAGAGGGTTTTTTTTTTTTTTAAGTTTTATATTTTATTTTGTTTTAAAATATAAATTTTTTAATTTATGTGTGACTTTTTTATTTTATAAAACGTAAAATTTAATAAAAAATATTATAAATATTTATTGTAGTATATGAGAAGTTAATTTTTTAAAAATCAAATTTTGACTATATAAATAATGTTTTAAAAAAGTTAATTAAAAATGGTGAGGATAAATTTAAAATTAGTTGTGAGATAAAAAATATTAAAGTATCTAAATATTTAATTTAATTTAAAGATAATAAAAATATGAAAATTTTGTGAATGGTTATC
>Ga0099825_1006466_pt1 | contig 14639 bp, 5 predicted proteins | sample SiratroredBW_FD_76838 | JGI IMG/M metagenome (GOLD analysis project Ga0099825, IMG submission 76838) | Root nodule microbial communities of legume samples collected from California, USA - Siratro red BW | ecosystem: Host-associated > Plants > Roots > Nodule | place: USA: California | collected... | reverse complement strand
TATATATTACTAAAAATCATTCTTTTTGTTTTCTATTGCAATTTTTGAATTATTATATAATGATTTTTCAATTTTCAATTTTGCATCATTTTCCATTTCTAGAAATAGATAGACTAGAAATAGAAACCATATCTCTTACCTCAATAACACCAAAGATAGGGATATTAAATAAATGAAATTAGTTTATGAATGTAATATAATAAAATAGAGCCACTTTGAGGTTCCGTGAGGCATGGAAGGGAGCATTTTAATATAAAAGTTTGAACATGTTAGTACCAATTTTTTTTACTATTTATGACTTTCAATGTGTTTTACATTAACTTTGTATTATATTATAAATTTTGACAATTAAGAAGAGGAAATAGATTATTATGACATTTTAAAACCCATAATATAAATACTCAAAATATTATTTTATGTATTAAAGTTCAAAAAATTAACTTATTTGACTAATATAATATGCAATATGTAATAACCTTTTTCTCATAAACATGTAAGTTGGATTTTATGTTGAGATTTATTTATACAAGGAAGGTAAGCTTTAAAATTAATTAACTCAACTATTTGGGTATAATATGTATTATTTATAATAAGACATTTTGAGTTTCTATAACACTACTTTAAATGCCTGCTGGTTCAAAACAATATTTTATAAGTTTCGTGACGCAGGTTTTCAACTGTTCATTTTACATGGTTTCTCTTTCTCTCTCACGGCTTTCCTCTGAATTATGGAGCTGATGTTTTTTATCATTATTCAAAACTGGCTGCAAGAGAAAAAAGCAGTTAAAAAATAAAGATGATTGAAGGTTGAAAAGTTGGTGAACGATATAGCATATGCATATACATATACATTCACTTGAGACCAGGTGAGAGACTAATTAAGAGCCACGATATACCTGCGATAAAAATTATAGTTTATAGCTTATTTAGGAGACAAACCATGGCTAGGTCTCTTGTGTTGTTTTTTAATGAGAGCGTATCTGCAGCAGAAAGATTTTCTTCTTTTCAACTACAATATATTATTCACATTATTATATTAGTAATTTGTTTTTGGTGTGAGGAGAGAGAGATTGTGTGTTTGTTTTTGGTTCAAAGGAAGAACTTCACATTGTTTACTATTAACTGGCTTTCGGCTTATCATGGGTGCTAACAACGATATCCTCTCTATAAGTTCAACATTGTTAAATACTTTATTCTATAACCTCCAATGCTTCAATATTATACTCTCTTCTTTAATGTCATGGATGACTCTAAAATTCAACCTAAAACTTTATTTCAAATAAGTTATTATTCTAAGATGCATAAACTAATGCAACATTCTTATGCGATTAACGTGTCGGCTGCAGCGCATGTTACGCACTCCATGATCCAATCTCTCATTTCCCAAATGATTAACCAGATTATTTGGGCTCTATTTTTTAACCCGATTCAAAATTAAGTATGTAACTATTACATTATTTAATTACTTTATAAATTACTTTGATTAACACAAAAATATTTTATAATAACAGTAGAGTAACTTATTTCTGGAATTGAACTAGTTTTTTAACTTATAATAATTTGTTTAATTCTTTTATTACTATTATTTATATTTTAATATTTTTTATTATTTTAATTTACTTATTTTTAATTTTTCAATCACAGATTATTACATTATTTTTATAATTTTTAGATTATTATTTAATTTTTATGTAATTCAAATTAAAAATGTTTATCATTATAAATTAAAGTAATTAATATTTTATTACATGATTTTAATTGCAAACTATATATAATGAAAAAAGTTGAATATCGACTAGAAATGAGACATTTTAATAATTTATAAATATGTGCAAATCTCATTTTAGAAACTGGTTTTGTAAGATTGAGTTAGATATAAAGTCCACTTCTGATATAGTATTAGAGTCTATCTTAACAAGGATGTTGGGCCTATCGGACTATTCGCTATCGGATCGCTATTGGACCATCCTTACATATAAGTTTCACGTTTTTACAAAAATAATTTAAATTGAAAAATAAAATAAAGAACTTATTAACTATAGTTACAATTACATAGTAGCATAATCTTTTTAAAAAACATAAGTTTTAAAGTAATGATTTTTTTTATGTCATTTTAAACTAATTTCTCAAAATTAATTTTACTTTGACCTAATAAACTAGATAATTAATTTAAAACTTATAAAATTATCAGCCAACAGCTAGGTTAATTATCAACTAAAAATTAATATATCAATTACATTTTAGTCTTGTCAAATAGATCCAATTATTATTATCTATACTTTTAGTATTTATAATTTATTTAAAAAAAAACTTATATTTTCATTTTTTTAAGACATTCTATTTTTTAATATAAATTATCTTAATTTTAATGGATTTTAAGCATTCTGTCTATATTAATTGTTTAATCACCAAATCTGTGTGTAAAAACTTTAATCTGGGACAGAGTGAATAACAATTTTTGTTTTGGGTTCATCTACCACAGCCACCATTTCAATTTCTCAACAATTTAATATATTTATAGAAGAATATTATATTTTAAGTTAATAGTAAATATAATTGGATGAAAAATAACATTTCTTGTTCATATAGATATATGAACCACACAATTGCTGGCATGCGGTAATCAATCCTGAATTCAAAGTAAATTCCAGGTCAAACATTACTAGCACTAAGCTAAGATGTCTGATTAGATAAAAGTATGAGTCACCAAAATAGTAATATACAATTTAATCACCTTACACGTGGGATTAGGGTTGAATTTCTTATTTACTTGTATGTAAAAACATATGCGCAAAAGTAAACTTTTTAATAAATCTATTTTTTTATTAATAATAAACAAGGAATAAATTATGAAAACACTTCCTATATCAATTCTTTTACTATAAGAAAAAAAAGTTATCTAGAGACTAATTTTTAGTTATTAAGTGAAATGGTTATTAATTGAGACCAAAATAGTCACCAAATTAGAGTTTGGTTGTTAAATAAATATAAAATATGAATTTAGTGACTAATTAAGTCAATATAATTAGTATCTAACAATAGCTACCAAAGTTTTAGCGACTTATACCATTAGATTCTAAATTGATATCTAATTAAGTTAGAGAATAATTTAGAATCTAATGATGTAGGTCACCAAAACCTTGGTAGTTAATGTTAGATATCAATTATCTTGACTTAATTGGTCACTAAATTCAATCACTACTTCTATATTGTAGTTATTTAGCAACCAAAATCTAATTTGACGACTATTTTAGTCCTAATTAACAACCATTTCATTTGGTAACTAAAAATTAGTCTCTAAATAACCTTTTTTTTAATGTTTTACAAAATCAATCACTACAATCGTGTAGACTCTAACATAATAACACTTGGTATGTTTCAATTCTTTACAAAATCAATCACTACACTAATATAATCTCTACAACATAATATAACTATCTAAAAAAATTATACTTAACTTTCATTTTATAAATACTTTATTCACCCCAAAAAAAAGTTATCAAGAAGTATGATTTTCCTCAATAACTTAGTATGTATTAAATCCTAACAGTTTTATCTCTACCTCAAACTTAAATAGAAGTAATATTGTAAAAGAACTAAAATATAAGTATGATTAATTAATTTGTCTGCTAACTAAAAAATCCAACTTTTTTTTTTGTTAATGACCTTTAAAAATACAATGTTGTTTATCAGTTAAAAGTAAAAAAGTAAGAAAACAAAATTTTAATTATTTTGATCATATATTTGGAAACAAAATTATTAAATAAAGTGAAAATAATTAAAATCATTAAAAATAAATAATACTTAAACAGGAATCTTAGTATTGTTTAAGAGTCGGCAGGTGTTAATGATTTAGATTCACTCACAAAGCCATAAATGTAGATAGTCATAAATTCATAATTACATTTAGGTTTCCTTGGCAACAAAATATTAGCACACTAACCCCGACAAATCGATTCACAAACTTTCACGTGGCCCCTTCACCTGTTTTCTACTATTAAAATAAGGAAAGTAAAAGTGATTTTTCATTTTATCAGGAATGGTAACATTACAGTCACCTAAGATTTTTCATGTAATTTTTTAGAAAAAAAATGTTTCATTTAGTTGATTCCTTAACCAATGTTATAAAAGCATCGTCTTACCATAACTTAAAATAAATAATTATTTTGTAATTATTTTTAATAATAAACTAAAGAACAAATTTTTGATATTCTTTAGCTCATATATATATATTAACTAACTAACTTAAACTTTTATTCCATACTCGATAATGTAAATATATATTATTTCTCATATTTTAACTTCTGGATTGATCAATATATAACATTTATTTAATGTTTGTCATTTGTTTTTGTTAAATTCTGACTTATAATATTTGAGATTTTATATTGATTAAAGATAAAATCAATTTATAATATATAAAATTTTATTTTTTTAAACTAATTTTATAAGATTAAGTTACTCTTAAAATTCACTTTTTTTATCATGATATCAGAATCTATTTTAATAAAATTTGATTAACATATGGTGTCACATGTTATTAGATTGGACTACTATCAAATTATTTATAAATATCTAATTTCACGCACAAGTTAGACAATCTCATCCTGAAAAGAAAAAGAGAAATTGTTGACCCTATATCATTTATCAATAAAGTCAATTTATAGTATATAAGTGATATAATTTCATGTTACAAATTGAGTTAGATTTAAAATCTATTTTTTAAGATAAAGTATAAAAATTATCTTCACTTATATATTGTAAATTAGTCTTATTTTTGTTTCATGTATGATTTTTAATAATTAACTTAAATTTATTTTCTAATATAATATTAGGTTTATTAAATTTATTTTTGTTCCATGTATGATTTTTAATAATTAACTTAAATTTATTTTCTAATATAATATTAGGTTTATTAAATTTTTGTTCCATGTATGATTTTTAATAATTAACTTAAATTTATTTTCTAATATAATATTAGGTTTATTAAATTTATTATCTATCATCAAAATTATGTTCGAATCACTTATAAATATCTAATACCTATTAAATAATCTTAAAAAATATATATAAAATAGTAATACTCCACTATATTAAGATATATTAAAAAATAATAAAAAGTCCTAGGTAGAGTTAAAAAGAAATCGAACTACTTTTAAAAATTTTATATACCAAAATAATACTGGAATAATTAATTAAAGTTAATAGTGAATGAATTGAGCCTGCGAATTGTTGTATTAATTTTACTCGTGCCACAAACACACATATTTATATATATGTATATATATATGCATTGTGATTCATCGTTAACGGTTGTAACGCGTATGGGAGTTTCTGAAATGCTCTTCTTACGTACACAGCAGCACCAATCAAACCAACCGACCCACTTAATTTGAGGATTCATGCATAGGCATATATAATGCATTTTATGATAAGAATTCCACAAGAAACGGCTCAGATATAACGATAACACACAAAGTGGAGTTCATACATTTGGGAGACATATATAATCACAGTCACATCTCATCTTAATGTGCAGAATGACATATGATATCAAAAGTTGGTTTTTATGTACAACAATAGTACGACTACTTCAAACTTCTACTTCAATCTCATCACTTACATCAATATCTTCTCCTATAGATTAATTTATACTAAATTAAGAAAATAACCCATATGTTATTACCTGATTATACTATTTTATTTTTGAAAAAGTTTGAACTTTAAGATATATTTTATGCTTCTGTAGATAAAGAGTTGCTTTATATGACTGTATCTCACACTTTAAACATTTTGAATAAATATTCAGACATCATACGCTGGACAAAACAAACTTAATCAGGTAAAATAAAAAAATATTTCCTTCATTTCTAATATACTTCTTTGTCGAATCAATTATAGAAATTAGAAACTTAATATTTTGGAAATATAACTATATTCCAAATATTAAAATAATACAGTTTTAATTAAAATATTTAAATGTTGTTTTTGTAATATATTTTCTTATTTTATTTGTACCAATATCAGCAGCTATGAATATAGTTGAAAGGAAAATTTTCATTAATATTCTTTGAGCTTTTAGCTTGGTTACACTCAACAAACTTTTTTTCTTGTTCACCTGTACTCTAATATAAAACAATGAGATATTAGAAAAAAAATGTGGTAATGGGTATACAATTTAGTGTAGATTAAAAAATGAGGTCTGTCACATGTAATTAATGTGTTAAAATCTAATTGTCAAAATTAAAAAAGAAACATAATTAATAATTGATATTACAAAATAAATTGTGACGTTAATTTTTTTTTTTTTTTTAAATATGGATGGATATGTAGTTATGTACATGTAGAAGAAGTATATAGGATTCAAAGTTCAGCAGAAAAGACTAAAGAGGGTAAATGACAAAAACTCCTTTTAAAAATATAATTAGTAAGAATTTAATTTATATAAAAGATAAGGAATGTATATTAAAATATGCTTATATTATTTTATAAAGTTGTAAATATTAATTGTATTTCTTAGTTCTCGTAATAACAAAAACTTTCAACATCAAATAAAATAGGACGAAAGAAATGTGTAAATTATTATATCTTCATGTGAAAAAAAATATATTCCTTTTCAAAAATTCCACTTCCATATATGGTTGAATTTGAGCATATTATGAGAGACAACAGAACACATGTATGGCATTTGATTAGGAGGAAAAATAAATAGGTTAAAACCCAAGAGAAGGGGTATTACACGTGCTTGTAACCTAAATATGCCTTTGAAATATGAGTGAACCAAGCAAATTAATAAACATGCACATTTAACTAAGTGCAAGTGTAGCACGAAGGCAATAATAATTAAGGATGAAAGAACTATAATTACAATTACAATTAGTATTTGGTGTTGCAGCAAGCACATGGAATGCGCAGCCATTGTTTATCGAAATTAAAATCGCAACAGTATCACCAATATATAAGTTCTTAATACTAATTTGATGAATCTTAGATATATTTAATTATGAACCTAAACAAAAACTCTTCCATTCCAACTTAAAAGGTCAACGAAAATTTTGTACATTTTTTACAAAGAGTTAGATGGTTCTTTAAAAAATTCAACAAACTTTAATATTGTTTAGAACACCTCTTTCAGGAACTTTAGTTCTTCCACTGGTTAAGTTTTTAATTGGATTCTGAAGTTTTTAAGAATACTTTAAGAACTAAGATAAACATGATGCAATTAAGAACAACAAATTTACTAAATGCTTTGGTTGAAGAATCAAATCCATGTTTGGAAGAGAAATGCTATCAATGATTAAGTTCAAATGCAATTAATGTTATTATTGTATGTCATATACCATAGACTAGTCACATTCAATTAATAGATAGGTCAAGTGGAGTAGAGTTCAACAATTAATTGCTTAATAATCAGATCACAGAAATTGATCGAAACCCTTGTGCTGGGATTGACCTACACATGGGAGGGACCATGAACCATGAATCATCTCCACTTAATTTACCATTTTTCATGGCAGCGATCTTCCATGTGTGCACATGGTTGAACATGCTTAACACTAATTAATAATATCATACATAAATACTCATTTTCCTTTGTTTTTGTTACCATTCATCTTAATCATAGTCTTATGGAACACGAGGAATGATTGCAAGAAAATAACAAGATATCAGGTTCAGCACTTGCACTATAATTGATTAACATGACATTTAGTTTGACATTGACATTTCAGTTTGAGGTAATTCGACAATAGACATGCTTTATTTACATATTAATTTGGAAAGCAACTTTAAACCCTACTATAATGCCAATTAGTGATAAACAAAACTTTATCTGTTTTTTTTTTTTATTTCCTTTTAATTTACTTATATTCAGCGCATTCTCTGTTAACAAAGTCATTGTTCGTAGATTATGTTGGTCTGAACTCAAATTCGCTAATATATTGTTTCTAAAATATTGTCTGTTTTAATAATTTTACTATGATTTGACTCCAAAACGACATATAGATTGAAAAACAAAAGTGTATATAAATTTAATAAACTATATGAATCTCTGGAGTGTACTCAAATATATGAAATTTGTTTGAAATGAGTACCAAGTTATTGAGTATGGGTGGAGAAGTAACTATACATGCATTTAAATGGAATTTGATGAAAATAAAATTTGTGAATGAGTAGTTAAAGGTTTGATTCACGTGCATGGAGCATTATTGACTTATATGACAACAACCCGTCTCACAATCAGTCTTCGGGGGTATTACTCCTTCTAAGTCAATAGCCGAAAACATAGAATAAGGATGAATGTGACTTAACATAAATTTTAGGAGATATTTTTTTAATATATGGGATATTTGTATTTTTATAGAAAATAAAACAAATATTCTTAAGTGGGAAATTTAAAATTTGGATTTCAGTAATCTTAATTTTAGAACCTGACCTCGGAAAATAGCTAACGCAATTGGAAAATCTCAGGCTTTAAATTGTTAAGATCATGTTTCTGTATTTTTTGTTCTCATTTTTTTTTTTTTTTACTTAGTTCGAGATTGATATAATAAGATAAAAAGAACGTATTGGAGATATTGAAAAGTCATCCCATCGTCTTATTATTTCAATAGATTTTTCTTAACGTTGATGATCTATTATCATTCTTAATATCGAAGTAGAAGATCCATGGGTTTATCATGTAGATTATTAATTCTTTTGTTGGATATTATGATATTTTAACGAGATTAATTTCATCATATGTAATGAGCTAGAAGATACTTGTGGCAAATCTCCTATTTTTTTTTTTTTCTCAAAATTGGATAAACTATTTTCTTTGAAAAGAGATTTTCTTTTGTTTTCCCTGAAGATATTTCATGCTGACCTCTCTCTGCACCTTTCTAGAAAAAGACACATCATTATCGATCCCCTTATTTTTTAGAATAAAAGTATAACAACGCAACCCGCACTCATGATCCTCAAATTATGTTGAATAGAAGCATTGTTTAATTGGGTGTGGTTAAGCATAGTTTAATTGAAAAGTAACAACTGCTTAATCCTCTGCAATTAATAATTCCATTGCGCCCTTGATGGCAAGATTAGTCTAATCCAAACATGGGTAACTGCAAAACCCCCCAACCAATGTATGGCAGTTGGGATCCGCATCATGAAATATTCTTCCAACTTTGTTTTCTCCCAATTTTAAATACTATGTCTATCTTACCTTGTTCAATCCACTGCTGCCCAACAATCATGTTACCAATTTTTAAACAAAAATATTAAGGATGCAAATGCTACACTCACATGCATGACCAAATTCAGTCCATGCAATGCAATTACTTTAAAATTCCAATCCAAAACCCCCTCACAACGTTGCTTCAACTTGCCATTTTTTTATGTTCACAAGCTTAAAAGTAGATGGGTAGTATGAAAGCTTGGTGCTTCCACTTGTGATGGAAAAGCAATCCCAAGAAAACAATTGGTGGATTCCTGGTCCTAGCAACGGATTACCAGAAATAACTACTTAACTGTCCTTACCAACTAACATCCTTGTGTAACACCCACTTAGATTACTATAAATTCAACCAATCATGTTTGTTTCTTATCCTACATTCACATGGAGGCTACAATCTTCAAGAAATCAGAGGAAACACTTTTACTTGATTTCATTCATGCATTTGCACAAACATGTAGCGGGTAGTTAAGGACATCGGAAGAAATGACAAACAACCCCATTAATTAAGGGCTTTTGCAAAATGGGTTATCGAACAAAGGGATGGGTTTTTGATTAATGATGAAAGAAAAAGTGATTGTCTTCATACACGTTTCTTAGATTTTGAAGAAGAGTGTCCCTGCATCCATGACCAATAAGTCCCTATAGAGCTAGTGTTGGAGGCACATGGAGAGCACAATCAGCTGAATTAAAATCATAAGTGTGGGTCACTTTTTTCAAATTAGACAACTTTTTAGACTATTAAATACAATACCTAACATATCATGAAAGACATGAGCAACAACCTATTTGTTTATGTTTGTAAAACAAATGCTACCAAAACATTTTTTAACATACAATTTTAAATGTCTTTTATTATTGATTGAAACTTATATAAAATTGTGTTTGTTGCATTTTTTATTTTCACTCATACTTTGATAATTTCTAATCAATGATAAAGAGTATATTAAAAATATAATATAATATAATATAAATTACTAGAATTTTTCTATTTAATAAGTATTATTTATTCATCTAAAGAGAGACATGTTAATTAGATATATTTATTGTAATGAAAAAAATTAGCACATTAAAAGAAGGATCCGTATATTAAAGAAGAAAGACATTTATAAATTATCAAAGTGTTAGAAATTCTTCTTCTCAACATGTCCTAAACTCTTAACAAGTTTAATGTTCTAATCTCAAATTAGCTGTATCATTACACTTATATATAGCATCCACTTTGATTAATATAAGGTATTTTTTTCTAAACTTTAAACCTAAACTTTAAACTAGAAAAAATTATCGATATTTAATTAATTTGGGCACAATGATTTTAGATGAAAAATAACAAAAGATTGTGATTAGAAAAACCAGATAAATACAAGGAAAGTTTAGTGATACTTGTACTTTATTCTTTTCACCCTTACTTTTGGTAGGTCACTTCTACTTTAAAATTAATTTTTACTTTAATTTATATTCGAAAAATATTGTCTAAATAGTTTTATTTAAAATTTAAAAATATCTAACAAAAATAAAGCATCCACAAAGATCTAATAAATCCTTCAAATCTCAAATAATTGATGATTACTATTTTTAAAATAGGGACCACCCCGATAATGAGAAAAAGTTTTTTTAGACAAATCAAGTAACAATTATTCAAATATTCATTTGCATTTTAATTTTAGTATAAGGTCATTTTAGTAATTGTGAAAATTATCATATATATTTTTTTATTCTACTTTATCAATTATATATGTGACAAAAATTTCACTATTTTTTTATTTTCTTTTCTCTAATTTTAAAAATATTATTTTTCTTCTTTTCTTGTTTTTCACTTTTTAAATTTGTAGTGTCTAATGTAAGTAAAGTTAACACTACAATTCGAATGGAAAAAAAAGAAGGGGAAGGACACTCAAAAGTAAGATTATTTAGATGTAGAGAAAGTAAGTAAATTTAAGGAAAAAGCTTATACTTAAAGTGATTAATGTAAAAGAATATTTTTTTATTTCTTTTATTTTAATAATATTATATTTGTTAATTATTTTATTATAATAAATAAAAAACGTAAAAAAAATTAATGTGCGTGATACAGCATAATTATGTATCGCAAGATAATCATGTACATATTTCAACTCAAATTTTCAGATATATGGCAAGAAGGTTATGAAAAAGTTGTCTCGTTTTTTATAAATATTTGCTTCGTTTTCTACATTCATTTCCCTCTTAGTACATTTGTGACTTCTCAACAGCAAATTCAAACAATAAACTTTTTATATTTTTTATTTTCTTTTCTTAATTTAGTCAATCTCATTTTGTTTTCTCTTTTCTTATTTTTCACTATTTGAATTTCTACTCTCTAATTGCAAGCCAAGTCAAACACTAAAACCATAAATAAACATTTAAAAAATATTTTCCATAATTATAGAAAAGCACCCAAAAATGGTCAAAAATTGACCAGTGCCGCAAGGGTCAGATTTTGGTGCATTGTTTTGTGATGGGTGGACTTTAGGAATTTTTTTTGATTGGAAGTGTAAGTGAAACGCGTAGTGTCGTATTGTATTGTAGCACAAGAACATCATGGCTATGTTTGCAAATTCATAGGCCCAAGTGTATGCCACGTTACCCGTTTGAATGAGTCATTTAAAGGCAAAGATTGAATAATTTATCAAAAGCTACATCATTTGAATGTGATGTGAAAAAGAGATTGATTGGCAATTCCAATTCAATAACTTCACCTACGTCATTCAGAATTCACTTTATTACTCGCAGCTCCACAAATTTGCTTTCGCATTGAATAATGTTTGATTTACCAAAGTGTCTTTGATTTAATTTCATAAATAATAAGCATATATTAAAATTGAAAAAAATATTTAGAAAGTTATTATTTTATAAAATTAAAAATATTGTTAAAAATATTTAAAATTAAATATATTCAAATAATTACTTGTCAATCATGTCAAAAAAAAAATCCACATATTAATTAAAAATTAAATTATAATAAAAAATCAAATGAAAAATGAGAAGTGAAGATTAAATTGAAAGAAAATTTAGGTAAAATTTAAAGGAATTTGACATTTATTACGTAATATTAATTTTTAATTATTACCTTTGTTTAGTATTTTCTTAAAGTAGAAAAAACTATTAAGTCTACAAATTTAAGAAATAGCAAAAACTTAAATCGATTTCAGATTAAATTACATTCCAAAGTGTATATAATGAAGGAAGATAAACATAAAAAGGGATTCATAACATCCGGAAATAGTGGATTAAGAAATAGATTTATGGAGATTGAAAATTCTAAATGAAAAAATAATACATAATTTATTATGTTTGAATACTCGTTCATCTAATTAAGTCTTCAAACGTTTTCTATACAAAACCAATAATAGAATAACAACAAAGGAAAAATTTTCAATTCAATTATACTTTAACATTGGTTCTTCATGCAATTAACTCTTCAAATTTGAAATTAATGAAATAAATGTTTTAGTTAATTTGATAAAAGTAATGCATCTTAATTTATTTTTTAACTCCAAAGAATAAATTAAATAAAATGAAACACTTTAAGGATGTTTTAGAACTAAAAACAAAGAATATGTATTACGAGGTTACTCTACCAACCTAACAAGATTAACTAATATAATCATCATACTCACAGAACCTCCTAATAAAGCTAAAATAAACATAGTCTTAGAACTACAATGAAAACATTATCAACACTCGATCTTAAGGAACATTTTCCACTCCAGAGTGACCTATCACACTTGCTAATGTATATATTGTTGAGGTAAATTATCATATTGTAAATCCGTATTACAGAGTCAAGCCTGTTGTTGATGATTTGTGCTTTTCCTTTCCTTCTCAATGGTTATTGGTACCTGCAAAACAAATGCATGTTCCCTGTAACTTACATAGTATTAGGTCCCAAGTCCTCTACACACCGAGTTCTCGTTGGACCCTCACTAGGAAGCTATGATCTCTAAACCAAAGGTTTGATTTGTCTCCTTGCTTATTGATTGCCCATTACTAACTATACCAATAATGCACCATACAACTATTCTCCCCCATAATAAACAAGATGCTAATTATCACCTCACTTATTCCATTTATTTCTCTTAATTGTTACAGATATCCTAAATCTCTTAATTTATAATCTTTAGACATTGCATTGGACAAAAATACTAATAAGGATGGCTAAAATTAGCCCACTTTACTTTGTATTTTATCCATGACCACCTAAGTTGGGGCAAACAAACTATTTTCTCCTTGTCCACTACCTCATTCTTAAACAAAACTTTATTTCGATGATTTCATATTTTCCAAGTTATTGCAACCCACATAATTTCCAAATCAAATTTTGGTTATTACTCAAACTCATCATGTAGAAATTTTGGAAATTAGTATGCAATGAGTTATGCCTAACTGAAGTAATCCCCACCCATATTTCACAAATATCCTACACTGATTTCGCTACCCTACAGTCAATAAATATGATCCATACTTAAAGGTCACATAGTGCTCTGTAAAACCAACCCTCTCTTAGCCAAATTTTCCTTAGTTGACAATCTATCGCACAATGCCCTCCGAACACACATTTGTATTGGAGGTGGTATATTAAGTCTCCATAGGTTCTTGAAAAATCTGTGTACTCAACACATTACGATTATTACTCAATACTTTGTATCCCTCATTGACTGTGTATATCTCATTTTCACTTTCCATCCATACACATTCATTATTAGAGACCCTTTTCCATTGGACATATGTTAATATGTTGTTGTACCAATACCACTTTCGACATGAATCTTTCTCTTCTCCATTGAAAGTTTCATTTGTACTCATCATTAGCCCATTCACCTAAATCACTCACTACGCAATCCTTACATTGTGAGATAGTGTATAATTTAGGGAATTTATCCCTAAGACTGTCATCTTCAACCCACATATCTTCCCAAAATCTCACTTTACTCCCATCACTTAAGCTCCACTTAATACTTTTATCGAACCAATTTGATTGGGCTCCTACACCACACACCTTACACAAATCATGCAACCACCATGATTGCCTTTCATATGCTAGTTTAACAACCATATCCCTCCATGTATCGTGTCTAGACTCAATAACCTCCTTCCACTCCCAACCTTCATTTTCCCTTAGCTAACAAAGTCGCATTGAGTTTACCTACATCTTTAATACCCAGACCTTTCTCCTCTATTGGTGTACACACTTTTTTCTATTTCACCCAAGCTATTTTCCTTATCTCATAACCCCAACCCCAAAAGAATTTTGCTTAAGTTTTTTTGATTTTGTAACATCCCTTAGTTTTCATATAATAGAAACTTTATTGCATAAAAATTTATATAATAAACTTGAATATAAAAATTCATACATTCATCATGTATTTCAAATTATACTTCTCCGCATAAGATTTAATAAAATATCTTT
>Ga0099825_1006464_pt1 | contig 14647 bp, 1 predicted proteins | sample SiratroredBW_FD_76838 | JGI IMG/M metagenome (GOLD analysis project Ga0099825, IMG submission 76838) | Root nodule microbial communities of legume samples collected from California, USA - Siratro red BW | ecosystem: Host-associated > Plants > Roots > Nodule | place: USA: California | collected... | reverse complement strand
GCTCTTGGATGGTTTTGTGTTGTACAGAATGAATGAAGAGAAGCCCTTATTTATAGGGACGAATGCGTACAGTTTTTCAAAGCCACCGCATTTCACTGTTTCACAATTGTCAACAATAGTATGTCACCGAAAATTATCTTTGAAAAGCTTGCGCCAAAAAAGTAGATCTTGACTTTTCAACAATTTCTCCTTTTTGTGTGTATGGGACTTAATATTAAAGTAATGTTTTTCTATAATTGAAAGAATTTCGGGGTTGAAAATTTGATTATGCAAATTTTATTCTCTTCCAAGGCTCACTCAAAACTGTGGGTTTAATACATTGATCATACTTTTGTGAAGAGTATTTAGTAAAACCAAACCAGAATCCACATTAACAAAGCATTTTGTACACAAGATTCAACACTTGCGAAAAAAAAGATTCGTCAGAATGACAGAATAAGCACATGATTGAGTCAGTATATGGCTAACCTTATTTTTCTGAATAATGTGAACCATTCCAAAAAAATTCCCTAATTGCAATTCTCCGTAACTAAATCTGCTTCATGTTTTGAACTAAAACTGCTGCATGTTTATACTGACATTAGTGAGGTGATACAAACCTTATAGACAATAAATGATAAAACAGAACAACGAAATCTTTTTTTTTCTATTTTTCTTTTGTCAAACTTAATTGGCAAGTGTATTGCTCACAACGTTTTAACTCTTTGAATTAATTATAGCAAGTGAAATTCACATTCATATTAGTTCTTACAAGATGTGCAAAGGAAATGACAATATACATTTCTCATTATTTTACAGGATGTGCAGAGGAAATGGCTTCCATAAAAAAATGAAACACTTCGTTTCATCCTTCTTCAAACTTCCATGAACTTCACTAAAACAAGAGACATGGATTCACTCCACCTTCAAGAAGATTTGTAGCCACGAAAAAGTTTGCCATCTTCACTTTTTTGCTTCAGCAGATTTGATAAACTTTCACAAAACTGATAATCAAAAGTAAATCAGTAACTAAATTAATGACCTTGCATATTCAGCCAAGATCATCTTTTTCTTTTTCTTACTTTGTTGTACGTTCTTAGATCTCCGGTAGATTTTGATATTTCTACAACACAATGAGCTGGAGCAACTTCAATCACCTGATAATTCTCACAAACATACGCGAACATTTGAGCTTTCTTTAACAATGAACAAAAAAGAAAGGAAACTAGGGAGATTATAACCCATTTCGGATAAACTTATTGATTGGAAGCATAAATAAAAAATAAAATAAAACAAATTAAAATTAGTTGACTCAAAAGAAAAGCACGTCCCACTAAATATTCTGTTCAATTCAAAGCAACTAATTGTGGTGTTCACTTTTTAAATTATTTATCATGACTTTGAATTTAGAAAAAATAAAAATTAATTCATCAAAATTTGTATAATTTTTTAATGGCAACAAACTTTTTATAAATAGTAAAAAACCTTATCTGCCCTCCTTACAAAATTTAATTGTTTTAATTGAATATTACAAAACTTATTTATACTCTTGAATACCACTACGCTGTTTAATAAGAAAATGACAATCTTTTTGAAAACTGTGAAGGCGTTGTTTTGGTGTGTAACTTTAACTTTTATTGCTTAGTTTCGTTGTGAGTGTTGGTGTATTAATTTTGGAGGATTGTTTTTATTTCTGGTACATCGTGATAAATATGAATGAATTTAGGGTTCATTTCCTCTAATATTTCAGCCATGTATTTAATGGTGTACCAGACTATGTTAGGGATATATTACCTGTACATGCATCTAAATAATTGGATACGAACTAATCCAAACTTATTTTTAGAAAAAAAAAATAATCAAGTTTTCCCAATAACTATATTAGAATTCAATTAGTTTTTTTTTAATAAATAATCGTAATGTTTATAAATCAATTATCAATTTCAAAATTGATATTTTTTTCAAAATAATTTAGAATTAAGTATTAAATACAAAGAAAAAAAATAGTACACTACAAACTCTATTCGACACAATAACAAGAAGAAATAATATAAAACTGATAATATTTACTTTGAAACATTTTTATATACAGTTAATTAGAAGTAATTCAGTTTCACAATTATTAATACTCTAAAGATAAATAAAAAATACAATTAAATATATATATATTTTAAGTATTATACTATTTTTCAGATCACATCAAGTGTTTGATGTCTTTAATTTAGTGCAAGAATAAAAAACAAAAATATTATATGTTTTAATTTTTTTTTTAAAAGGACCATAAATACAAAAGATGATTGAATCAACCTAACTAAATATATCTTGATATTTAACAAACACATTAGTTTCATATTTATATATATAATAATAATAAATACAAAAGATGGTTGAATCAACCTAACTTAATATATCTTGATATTTAACAAACACATTAGTTTCATATTTATTTATATATTTTTATAGTAAAATATATTAATTGATATATACTTTAATATAGCTTTTATAATATTAAACTCTTAAATGAGACACAATTTGTAATAAGTATTTATTATAAATAATAAATTCTTAATATATATATATATATATATATATATATATATATATCAATTTAAAATTATTACACATTTAAAACTAATTGCTAAACATCTACAACATTTTATTTAAAAAAATATACATATTTAAATTTAAAATTCAATTTATATTTTAGATTTGGGTTTATAAAAGTTTTATTTTTTAAAATATAGATTTTGACTTAATTCTAATCCATTTATATTTATATAAATTTAGCCTGAATTAATTTCAATCCTTGGGCCACCCTTGATTGGCTTCTTTTGAAATTACTTACCCAAAAATTGAGATGCATAAATTAATTTAATTTATACAAGTTAATTTTTTTTTTTTATGCTCTCGTCAGTTCCATAGAAGCCATAAAATAAATAAATTACCTGGGCTGATAAGTATGATCTGGAACACCTGGTCTGTTTCGGCTGCATTTTTATCTGGCATCAAGAGTGAAAATTCATTTTGTTAGGAAACATTTCCAAGAGAGAAGGAACACTTTCACATGCATTCATTTCAGAATCAAAGTACCGTAGTTCATGCATGCATTTAAGAATCAGAGTAGCATGGTTTATACCTTGAGGTTGCTAATTTTCTCTACTGACAGTCTTACATTTGTTGCAGCAGCTTCTATTTTTTCTATCGTTTCATTGATAGTGTGTTTGGATCCCAGCCTTCTTGTCTGCTTTTTTTCATCCTAAACCAGAAACTCACAACATTAGCATTTTTAATGGTTAAATAACATTTACAAATAAGTTGAATCCTCTTCCAGATTATTACCTGTTCTACAAAAAGACCAGACAGATCAAGGTCCCGAGACATGGCTATTAGTTGAAACGCATTAATGAAACTTGAGTACTTAGATATCGTTGTCTCTCTGACATTTTCCTGAAGCACAGATTATTACACAATTTGGTGTGTCACTTCAAGTGAGTTTTTCTACAACTATTTCTAACTTTCTAGTTTGCCATCAAATTACCTCGATTGAATTGAAAGCAACATCAACACCCTCCAAGTTAATGTTCTGATCAAATTCAGATGCAAAGACAGGCTTGTAATCTTTTTGAAACCACGGATCTTCAATAATTTCTGATATAGTTATCCGCTGAATGAGAGATAGGAAAGGTAAGAAATCATTATCTATTAATTACACTTTTAAGTACGATGTTGTAGTAGTTACTGAATTTTTACCTTTGCAGCTCGTGGTTCAAGTATTTTGGCAATTAGTTTCCTTTGACTCCGAGTAAACCATGGGGGGCACTTATATTCTGACTTCCATATCTTTTCACACATGAAAGTTATCAGAAAAATGTTTGTGATGACAGACACAAGGTGTTCGCTTTTTTATTTTTTTTTTTTGACTCTTTACCTTTGAATATAAGTTCATCAAGTTCTGGTCGTTAAACGGTAAATAGCCTGCAAGTAATTCAAAAAGGATCACCCCACATGACCAAACATCAGCAGCTGCTCCATTATACTCCTTGCTCAGTAGAAGCTGCACATGGAGGAGTTCTAGAATCAATATACACGTGCCAGTCCTTTTCTTCTGATGTTCCAAGGAAAGAGGAAACCTCTTTGCTTAAACCTTACCTCAGGTGCTACATAACATGGGGATCCACACCTCGTGGTTAAGACATCATTACACTGATGACAATGTATCAAAATTGGACTCAGGCAACAAATACTTACGATAGAACTAAGGATAATATTCAAAGGAACAATTAATGCTACCTTTTGTAGTGCACTTAATCCAAAATCAGACACTTTGAGATTTCCCTTGCTGTCAAGAAGCAGGTTTTCTGGCTACAATATAGCATGCCAATATTCATTTACGTTTCCATTGCAGAGAAACAAAGCAGGTTGATCTGAACTTACCTTGAGATCTCGATGATAGACCCCTTTGTTATGGCAGTAGTCCAGGGCATCAATGAGTTGCTGGAATATTTTTCTTGCCTCTCGTTCATCCAACTTCTCTCCATAGGTCTGCACATCAATTTATCACAATTTTAAATTGAAGAAAAATAAAAAAAAGTACGTTTCAATTTGGAGGAAATGTTGATTCTCACCAACTTGTCTAGTAGTTGTCCTCCTGATACATATTCCATCACGATGTATATCTTCGTTTTTGTGCCAACAACCTGTTTCAAGAAGTTCATTGGAAATAGATTTAGCATTGACAAGGAGATTAATTTTGTATCTTAAAACCTCACCAAAATTCTAACGGCAGCAAGTAAATATATGCATGATATGTACCTCGTAAATTCTAACTATATTGGGATGATGCAGAAGTTTCATTGTTCTGATCTCTCTTTTAACCTGAAACATGTCATATCCTTGATTAACAAAGTTAAATAAACTGTTACTTGCTAAAGGAAAAGTACTAGGATGAGGTTTGCCTGATTCTTAAGATTGTTTTCTAGGATCATATGCTTATCAATGACCTTAACCGCAACCTTCTGACCATTGCTGCCATTGACAGCTAGCTTAACCTTAGAGAAGCTACCTTCTCCAATTGTCCTACCAAGCTGATACTTCCCAATTCTTTTTTCAAACCCCATTACTCTCCTATAGTTTATGACACTGGTTCCTTTTAACTTGTTTTTTCTCCCTATGAGCAAATTGTATGCTATATCATTTTGCTTTGGCTCTTCATTCTGAATCCAATTTATTGGAAAATGATATTTGTTTGAGAGAAAAATATCTTAAACTCCATTATTTCAGCCATTGATTGGTCCTTGTTGAACCACAAAAAATGGAGAACTGTGAGTTTTGTTGGACAAGTTAATTACATATATTGTGGTTTCTGAGAGGTGTGTAGTTGTATAGAACCTTAGAAAGGAAGGTAGAAGCGTGCGCGGGGTTAGGTTGGCTAGTTGTTTGCAGAAACTAACATGATTTGAATGGTAGTTTGATACTGAAACAATTCTAAACCCCAAATTTGTTAGTAAGCTAAAAATTAAGAACCATATATTTGGAGACGTGCCAATACTGAACTATTATTCATTTCGATACATGGTCCACGATCAGCATAGCGTCATCTCAGTGATGGGAAAATCTTCAACAAATTATTAATTTATGAAATGCCATCTTCTTTCACGTTAGCTACTCATTTAGTTAGTTTGTTACCAATTAATTCCTTCTCTTTAATTTTTAATTACAAATATCAAGAAAAATCGTACTTATAATACTCATATTCCTTCTCCTTTTAAAATACTCGTCCCTATTATTATGATTTTTATAAAGCTTACCCACATTTTCTTTTAGTTTTTAAATAATCATTCGTCTTTTTTGTATTTAATAAATGGTATTATTTTTCTTTCTATCTTAATAAATTGGTATTCTTATATTTATTTTCTTTAAAAATATCATACTAACTAAAACTTAAATAAAAATTAAATGTTAAATTTTTTAAAGAATAAAAGGCATAAAAAATTCATTAGTTAATTATTATATATTAAAAATATATAAGTTGCATTTTTCAGAAGACATTATTTCAATATAAAATAAATAAATTGCTTCAAAATGTATTTTTAAATTTATTAACCGATTATTATACTTAGATAGGATGTTAATACAAATATTAATATAAATAAATGAAAAATGATTGTTAATTTATTAGTAGCACAAGGAAAGTTAATATTTATTATACGATTAACATGATGACATTTTTTTTATCTTGTAAGGATTTTCGAGTCTATTGAAACGATGAATTTTTGCAGAAGATAACATCAAATTTTTCAGTACATGAATCCTTGGTAAGATATGAATGATAATAAATACAACGGCAATTTCTCCATCATAAAATCATTCAACTTTTTTATAAAATAAACATCTTTAAGTTTACATTTTAAAACTATAATTTTTTAATTTTCACAATGTTTTATTTAAATTTCAGTGAATATGCTGTTTTAAATAAATTAAGACAAGTGAGTGCCATTTGATTAAAAATGTAAAAAAAAAAAAATAGAATGTTATTTATGAAAAATGTAAGGAAGATGAGTGCGAATAAAACATGTAAATATAGATCGTGTGAATGATATTTATCATTATATAAAAGGAAATAAACGCAATTTTCCCAAATTTATGAATATCTTCTGTATATCTTTTTATTTTAATCAATACAAATAAGTTATTTTGTTCATACTTTTTTTATTATTTTTTGAATTCTATTAAGTGCGCTAATATTAAACGAGGGTAATTATTTCTCATATTAAACTTCAAATAGTGTGTTTTAGTGGGGGGTTCAGATTTAGGAATAGAATTCTATGCCTTCCAGATAATACGGTTGATTTGTATAATTTGAGTTTAATTGAAATATTTATATAAAGCTTTGTTTTTTGTGAACCATATATGCATTATTAGTTACTTTGCCTATACAACCCCTGCGTCACACGAATAATATGTGTGGATTTTTTTTTTAGAACCAATAAAATGTGTGAATTGTGAATATATATATATATATATATATATATATATATATATATATATATATATAAAGGATTTTAAATAATAAAAAATATTTAATTCATCGAATTTTTATAATAAAATAAGTCTGATTCTACAATTACAATTAATACTTAGATTAAAAATAATATTAAATTTTTAATAATATTCGAGAATATATAAAGTTATAGTATAGTAATTTAAAGCATAAATATTTTAAATATCAAAATAACAGTAGTATATTAATAATGTACTATGATAACATTGGATGCTAAAAATGAAGGATAATAATAGTAACTCCACAAACACTTCATGATACATAGATCCAAAAATAATATGCCAATAATTTCATAAACTAAAAATAAATAATGGATTAAAAGTTTGTGACTTAATCCCATCTAACTTAAGTTGAATGCAACTTTAATTAATAATTATAAGACCACAAATAAATTTTAAATAAAAAATAATTGTGTTAATTTTTTATTAAATATTTTATATTTTTATTTTTTTAACTCTCTAATTTATAAAGATAATTAGCATATTTTATATTGGCATAATGTAGTTATGAGGAGGTGCTACTGAGATAATTAAGTTGATTTGATCAATCTTTTTATTTCATTTTTTTTATCAGCAATCTTTTTATTTGGATAACTAATTCAATTTTTATTAAGAATTTAATTTATTCTTATTTTTGGTTGTTATGTTGGTGACTAATTTGTACCATAAACTTATTTAAATTATAAAAGTATACAAAGAAAGAATTGTTAATAGGTATGTTAACTTCAGACAATGATAGTTAATTAATTATCACATTTACTTCATATTATATTAGTTAGATGGTCATTATTACTTTTTTTCAGCAGTTACATGGGTGAATGATATAATATGCAAACTTTTGATTGTTGTGATAATTCATATGTTTAGTGATATGTAGACTTTTGAGTTATTCAAAATATTTTTTTTTTCAAAGAAATGTAGATATTTTTAGCAGTGTTATCGATATAGTTCAGATCCTTTTTCTGACTTCGTTCAAGACACAAATCAAAATATACAGGAAGTTGATATAAAGAGCAAATTCGTCCTCTTAAGTTATGGCATCAAAGAAATTTACTAGAGAAAGAAGAATAATGATATTATTTGTTAATATTATAATAAACTATATTTATAAATATTAGAAAGAAAATAATAGTAATATTTTTTTATAGTTATATTTACATATATGCTTGCTATGGTGAATATTATAAATAAAATAAATTTATGAATAATAATAATATTTATGGATATTTAAATATATATATATATATATATTAATTATGATTATTATAATAGTATTAATATAAAAAAAATAAAAATGAAAATGACATTATACTAAGTAATGTGATCACAAGAGGGAAAGGAATAGTTAAACTGAGAAAGGGAGAAAAGGAAAAATAGTCCTACCATATTTTAATACGTCAATTACAAAATTAGGAGAGGAGACATTTACCATTCTAATTTATTTATTATATGAGGTGTATCTAATCTCATCGTTTTAAATTATTTTATGCTGTATACTATATATAAGGTGGGTGTATATATTAAAAAGGGACGCAAACAGTAAAACTGTTGGATATTTTAATGAGCCCTGACCCTTTAAAAAATTAGATGTGGTATGAAAATGGAAGGTGCAAATTTGCTAGAATTTAATAAGCCCATACTTTTTTATAAAAATATGATTGTGTTATGAAATATAAGGTGTGTAAATAGAAAAATTGCTGGTCAGTTCAATTAACCCAAATTTTTTAAACACTGGAGTGTGATGTGAAAGGCAGCTGCTTCCTTCACTGTACAAATTGTGATCTGCACGTTATATTTATTTAAAATATTAAAAATATCTTAATCATTTTTATTTTAAAATCATCTTACAGTGAGAAGCAGTCTACGGAAGAGAGTTCTCTCCTGTGTGAGAAACCATTTTGGTAGCAGTTATGACACCTGCAATAATAGCTTTTTCTGGTGATATGTGACTCTATTTGATATAAACTCCCAGAATCCTTTTTTTTTTTTTTTTTTTCCTGTAACAATGTTCTAATGTCCAAACACATTCAGAATGTGAATGTCAGTATTTCCTTTTCAAGACATATAGGAGCATATCACCACGACATGGCCCGTCAGATTGGCCTCCTCAACTCAAACTATCTTCCACACTATTCATTTTACAACTATTTTAAAATTAAATCAAACAGAAAAAAGTGACCAAAGTGCAGAGGGAGAGAGGTTCGAGGTGCTATTAACACTTTGTATTTTAAAAATGCCAATGGTGTTTTCGTTATTTTAAAAAAATGTCAATGATATTTTTGGTATTTTAGAAGTTTATATAGTGCAAGAAGTAACTGTCGATATGTAGATGAAACTTGCAAATAGGAAAGTTGCCGTATCAATTTAATGAACTCACTTTTTACGCAATGAAGATGTAACATGAAAACAAGTGTGCAAGACAAATTTTTCAAACAGCCTGTAATTTTTATTTGAAATTCTTAAAGTGATTTTTTTTTTATTTCTAAATATAAATAATGATACATAAGAGACTATATCATTTGTAAATAATATTGATTCTATTGTATAAATTAATTTAAAATTAAATAAAATTTCCTGCAGCACATATTTTAATTAATAAATTAATTAAAATTATAAGAATACTACACAATTTTAATGTTAATGTGTTTAATATTCTCAACACATTCCTCTTCTATTATGTTGGCATGGTGTATAACTAAAATAAATATACAGTTACAATCAGTTTAAATTCTAAAATAAAATGATTGATGGGATTATTGTTTAAATTAAAATAAAAAATGATGTCAGTATGATATTTATACAATGAATTAAATTAAAAGTAAGTTTGATATTAAAAAGAAAAATTAAATTAAATTAAAATTTAGTAATAAAATATATTTAACGAAATTAAGTTTAAGTTAGATATTTGAATTTAATTACTAATATAAAAATAATTTAAAATAAAATTAAAATTTAACAATAAATTTAGAAAGAAAATTTTGAAAATATTATATAATTTTTTAAATAAATTTATTATTAGTTTTTAAATTATATTTATTAGTAACTAAATATATTTCTATATTAGGAACTAAATTCATAGCTGGTAACTTTTCTTTAAGGTATTTCTTTTATTATATTTAATTTCACATTTATTTCAATTATTTCATCACAATTAATTTTAATTACACAATAACAACACCTCACATGTGAGAACAAAACAGGAAGAATGGGTTGAGAATATTAATCATATTAAAATCTTGTAATATTTTTACAATTTTAATTAACTCATTAATTAATCATATTAATTTTTGTGCAATAGAATCTAGATTTTTCGTAATAATATCGTGTCTGATATATATTATCTATCCATATTCATAAATAAATAAATATAATATTTTAAAAATTTCAAATAAAAATTATACCAATTTAAAATATTTGCCTCAATAGACGGAATGTATCCAAGCTTTTAAAGGCATCCTAATAATAATAAAAAAATGAAATAAATGAGATAGCCCCACATAACCTAATATGGTATCTCATGCAACGGAACATCAAGTAATTGAGGGGAAAAAAATAAAAAAAACGCATGGCGCCACACAGATACCAAATGGTGGTGGGTCCCACTCGCATATCATGTAAACTGAGTCTATACCAAATAAGCATCTAGATCCACGCAATTAAAAAAGATGATGATATTTTAACACGTTTATTTTCTGCATCTATATAACAGTTATATATATTATTATTTTATTATTATATAATATTTTATTGAAGAACATGAGTATCAAATAAACTTACAGTGTAAATAGTAGTGCAAATGTTGTACTAACTCAACAATGAACCAGTGGTTATCCAGTGGATTAAGTCTTCTACTTTCTTTTCTGTTTTGCAGCAACGTCCATCCAAATATGATGAAACTAATACAATATATAAAAGGTGAAATTTCATAAAAACAATAGGGAACAACAACACCAACTGCACCTAATCTTTTATGCAAATAAAAAAAACGCAACAATTATAAATGGGGTACATACAAAACCAAGAAGACTATGCACACTTAAAACAGTAAACAAGTGAAGGAAATAAAACCAAAAAAAAAAAAAAAAAAAAAAAAAAACATGAACTGCACCCCTCATCTTAGAAAACATAGATACAATAGATAAAAACTATAAAATACTTCTTGAACCCGAGTTATATCTAGAAATGATTATATCTAAACCAAAACTACTTCTATCTGTTTCTACAGCACTAGAAATGATTATATTTAAACCCTAAATTCTAAATTCATCATTCATTAAATGAGTGTGAGTTTTTTTTTTTTTTTATGAAAGAGTGGGTGATGAAAGTTGAGAAAAAGGAGATGTGTGGAAAGTGTGAGGAGTTAACATAGAGGAAAACTATTCTTCTTTTTTATTTTTATTTTATTTTTCCTTATATATTTTATATTTTATATTCTTTTCATTATTATTTTTTGTGGGGGTGTGAGGTAATAAATGGGTATAAAGAGTGGATGTGACCTATGGGTCTGAAAAAATAAAAGGGAGAGTAGAGTAGAGTAAGGGATGAAAAAAGTATGTTACTTTTATTTTTTACTTTTTTTTATTTTTATTTGTTATTATTATTTATTACTTTTATGTAATACTTAATGGGTTGGACCAGACTCTATATTTATATATTTTTATATATTTAAAAAAAAAAAAAAATTTTTAAATTATTAATTTTTATTTTTTTTTTTATAAAAATATTTTTATTTTTTTTTTTTTTTTATTATTAATTTATTTTTTTTTTTTTTTTTTATTTGTCTTCCTAATTTAAAATAGTCAACTTAGTTTTTCTATTAGAGGATTCAAGTAATGCTTGAAGAAAATATCTTTAAGAACTAAACGTAGATTATTTTAAATCAGAGCACAAAAATATTAAGTTTTAAATTTGAAAGGTAAAAGAAGCGCCTAAATTGAAGAAAAAAAAAGATAATTAAGATTGAAATTTATTTTAACAATTTTTTGTAAAAACTTATTTAAAATTTTTAAATGATTTAAATATTTAATATAATATGGTCAATATTTAATTAACCATTGAGTCTGTTTTATAGTTTATAGTGGTCTGTTCGAATAAAATAATAAATTTGCTTCTAATAAAGGATCTTTACCGAGAAAAAAAACTTAACTTTTAGATTATTTTTTTAGTTAGTCTTGTTTGAATAGTGGCCCTTGCTAATTATCGCTGTGACATTGGGTAAAACTAATTAATTAATTTTATTAAACGTTTTAAATTATTATAATTAAACAGTACACATATTAGTTTAATAAAGGCATTCCTTTAATATTTAATATTTCTTTGTTTCTCCAACGTTTATTAGTAATACTAGAGTTAAATTTAAAACTATCTTACAAAATTAATTTATTTGATAATAATTATTTTAACGTTGATAAATATATCCAAAAATATTTAAAACTTTTAAAATATTACTTTTTTATAATTAATAAAAAAACCAATGATAATTTATAAACATTTTATGTATTTTTTCTCATCTACCATTTTTTTCTACTGTATCTGACGTTTATTGAATACTTTTTAATAAAGTTATCCAAGTATTTTTTTTCCTCGAACAAAAATTGAGAAACAAACTAATTTTGATTCGGTGTAATTAACGTGGAGGTTCACGACACATGATATTAGAAAGTCAAATGGTTTTATTAGAAAAGAAGGCACGATGTAGTTTCATGGAAAGAAAGAATGAAATCTCAAGTTAATATTTTAGTGGGAATAACATGATAGACAATTTAAACTTTAATAATTCAATTCAAGCTCATTGAACTCATTCAAGAAAACAAAAGTTCTTTATTTATTTTTTTCATTCAATGAACTTTATTTTTCTCAAATTTATTTACTTTTTTTAAGAGACTTGAATTGAAAAAGTGTGTAACTTCTAAATATTGTTATTATTGTTTTTGAGATGACATGCAAAAGTTGGCAACTAATTAATATTGTTTAATAAATAATAAATCTTAAACAGTGATACCCAAAGATACATCAGTGTCATTTTCTTTATTAAGGAAGTGGTAGCAATGAATAGGAAAGAGGATATAGCAATGCCTTTTAGGATCTTTTGATGGAGAATGAGATGATTGATCATTGAAATCAATGGTGGAAGATAGAAACCCCATAACATGTGTTAATGGAAGATAAGATAGGAATATTATAGAATAGGGGTATCATTATTCTATTTGCACCCTCCCACTCCTTATCTGTCACTTAACGCCGTTTCTTTTCATTTTCTTCCCGTCAAATCCGTCTATATTTAACTTAATTCTTTACCATTTCAACCCTTCTGCTTTTGGCCTGTTCTGGATATTCATTATTCATAAAAGCCATCATCTCAATAAATATTTTTAATTACTTACGACTGAACTCTGTGGTGCTGTCAGCAAACTTGACATTTTTAATATTTACATGAATACGTTTGGTCTCAGAGGTTTACTTTTGAATAATTATTAAGAGTTTAATATAGTATTGTTAATGTAATTTTTTTATGCTATTAATAAGTAAAGAAATGGTACTTTAAATATAACAACTGATAATGAAATAATTATTAATTTCGGGAAAAAAATTACCGGTAGATGATACTGTTTGTATATTCAAAAGTTGAATTAGACAAATTTTTTATTATGTTGCGAGTATCTTCCAGTTAATTGGTTGACTATATTACGGTTAAGGTTAATATGATAAATTTTTGTATGAAAAAAAAATTGAATATGCAATTCTTGAACCGATCCTCCTGATAATCAATTGAACCAAATTGAAATAATTAAATCGAAACAATTTTTTATTAATTGATTGAGATGTTATTAAAAAATATTATTTGTATAGGATAGTTTATTTACAGGTGAGCGAAAGATAAAAGAAATAAAATATTTGGGAACAAGCTGTCATTACCTGTAGAGGATATAAGTATAAGAATTGTTGGTTTGTTAATAAACAATGAAGACATTCATTCACGAATGAATGGGTAATGCGTTGGTGTAAAAACTTAAGAAGGGGAGACATTGAACAGTTATTAATTTTGTATTGAATAATTAATTAATTAATTAATTAATTAAATTTAGGTTTTAGGTTTGGAAGAGGGTCCACAGTTCCATATTAGTATTAAGAAAAGAGAAAGGGAAAAAGCTGTAATGTGAGCGGTGAGGAAGAAGAAGAATGGGTTAAGCGGTTGGGTTTTTATTGAGCATGATTTGTTGTGGCGACAGAAGCAGAGAGTGTGAAGTGTAACCACTCCCTCTCTCCGGAAAAAGACGAAAAACCAAAGCACAACCCACGCACACAAACACTACAAATTATTACACGGTCACGCCGTTACTTGCATGTGCCACTACCAATGCATAGAGGGAGAAACGGCACATAAAGTTGCCGTTGCTATCCACAGAGCACAAAACACAAGAAAAAAAAAAAAAAAAAAAAAATAAATTTGTTTTTTTTTTTTTTTTTTATAAAAAAATAAAAAAAAAAAAAAAAAAGAAAAGAGGAATGGGGGGGGGGGGGGGGGGGGGAAGTTGGGTGTGGTGGGGGGGGCCTCATCGGCCTCTCTTCTGTTTTTTTTTTTTTTTTTTTTCTTGTGTTTTGTTCTCTG
>Ga0099825_1006461_pt1 | contig 14649 bp, 8 predicted proteins | sample SiratroredBW_FD_76838 | JGI IMG/M metagenome (GOLD analysis project Ga0099825, IMG submission 76838) | Root nodule microbial communities of legume samples collected from California, USA - Siratro red BW | ecosystem: Host-associated > Plants > Roots > Nodule | place: USA: California | collected... | reverse complement strand
AAGAGCTTCCACAGTTTAACAATTTAGTTGAGCTTCGTCTTCTTCTTAGAAGGAACGACGTCCTGTTTGAGAAGTTTCCCAGCAAGTGTCCTAAGCTTAAAGTTCTTGAATTTAGTATCATGGGGAATCAGAATTGTATCAGTAAAACATATCGGTTTCATGTTAGAGATGGAGTACGGGAGCTCTGAGAATGGCTCTAGAGTAGATTAGCAAAACAGCAAACAAAAACTAGAATTTCTAGTTCTGACAGCAGCTATTGTCTGATTTATAACTTTCTCTACAGTTCTTTTTTTTGAAATTTTGACCACAATTCCACAACAGCACAAGGATCATTCATAAAAAATTTCAGAAATTTAGGACTAGTACTGCCTTCACAATAAATCCAGAACAGAGGCTTATTTTCAGTTACAGTTTCAGTAATCTTCTAGCAATAGTATATGTAAAATTTATCACGATTCGAATTGTTAGAATTAGGTCACAAAAATGTTATCATGCACTCACAACTCAATAATGAACGTCCACGCAAAATTTCAACTCAATCTGAACACTGAGTCGTTTCAGATAAATCGAAAACAGAGTGCATTCTATAAGTCAAGTGCAACAGTTCTGCTGTCAATAGTTGAATTACTGGCAACACAGATTCAAAATTTTATTGTATCTAAACCACATCGAATTAAGGCTCCAAATTTTAACCACACACTAATAAGATCTCAAGCTATGGTCACTCCAAATTTTAGCAATTAAAGATCACTGGTTTGGTTGCAGTAATTCAAATACAGAGGCAGTTTTTACACTATCATCACTTGTTAACCAGCAGTGAGCATTCAACTTTTACAATTTATCATTTTTTTTATAGAATGAATTAAAATGCCCCTTTTTCATAGTATCTTTTACACATTCCAAAGTAGCCTCACACAAAATTTCACTTGCAAATTCACAATACTCTATTCTCAGTAGTTTTGCAAAGTCCAATGATCTTAATCAACAAGAATCAGTGCAGGAAGATGAAACCTATGGATTCTAACGAAATTTAGAACAAGCTACAAGACATATAAGAATGATATGACTCAAAGAAACTCACTAATGATCTAATAGTGAATTAAAAGAACTTAAGATTGCAAAATTAAAAGACACAGAAAACACCTTATGACACAAAAACAGTGAACACATTCTGTTTACAAATTCTTAATTTGAGTGAAATTTGAATCGAGAGTAAATCTATCTTTTTTTATCATCTAACATAAAGCATTTACAACAACATCAATAATATATATATATATACCTAATAGTATATACACAAATATATGTCCTACACGAACAAACACATTTTAAATATTTTTTGAAATCAATTCTTTTAACTTGAACGAAAATGACTCTCATTTAAATGAAAATTCTTAACTTAGAGTGAAATTCGAGCTGAAAGTAAATCTATTTTTTCATGGTCTAAAAATTAGGAAGCGAAAATTTAGATAAAAGATACCATAAAAAACTGTCTAATTTTTGTTTAAACCAAAAAAATAGACTGAAAGCAAGTTTAACTTAGTGTCAAATTTTTGCATAAGCAAAAAATAACTAAAAAAAATCAGTACATCCTAATTATTCAGCATAAAAAATTTTGTTTTTCGAAGAAATCAACTTCGAGACTTTGATTTTCAACATAAAAGAATGATTTTTTAGTTTAATTAAAAAAAATTATCTATTCAAAAAACATTTATCTTAAAAAACTAAAATTCAAACTAGTTTCAAACTAAAAGAACATTTTTCTTTTCAAAAACATTAATAACTCTTATCAACACTTTTCAACATCCTTTTCAGCATCAAAAATCAAAATTCATATATAACAACTATTACACTCGTATATCATTATATTTCCAAAACAATAAAACTAACAATCATATATCTTTATCTTTCCGAAACAATAAAACTAAGAAGACACATAAAGTATCATCCTTGTATAAAATATAATTATCGTGACCAAGTCACAACAAAAAATTCAAATATTCTATCTTAAGTTTTTATCAAAATTTAACTAAATTATCTTACCTTTAAAACTTGTTTATCTATGCTTAAACTTAAACTTCATTATCTCCTAAAAAAAGTCTAAACATATACATAAAAGAATTTGATTAACAATCTATATATATATATATATATATATATATATTATTACATTTCTAGAATAACAAAGATCCATCTTTGCTCCAAAAACCCCACATGTAAAGCCTTGCCCTATATATGCAACCCTTAAGAAAAAAAAAACAAAGAGAAACTTAATAAACCAACTTTTAATTGGACAAAAATATTTTACTCTTGACAAGACATCCTAACTGCAAGAGTCTATAATTTTCCGTGGTGGTGGATTTAAATAATGTCATAACCACAATGAACCACCAGTATCACGTATACGTCCTATGTATTCTAGTCTTTCTATGGTTATCGTTAAAATATCCTCTCAATCATAAGAGCACGTAAGTTTTTTGTTTCTTGCTTAACTAAAGAATCTCCATATAAACAATAGCATGAAGAATATTACTTCACCTAGGAACAAGGAGAAATAACAATGATAGTGTATGCATTTATATTTACAACTTTTGTGCATTGATCTTGGCAGACTGTGAAGTAATTTACCCGTATGATTTTGTACTTCCCATCTCATAACATAGAAGTGAAAATACAAGGTTAAAATAGACTTTAATCACGATGCATTTGCTCAAAACTTCATGAGGCGTTGTTGCATCAATGTGTACCCCCACACACCCGCAATGGGGGCATTATTCAACTTTTCCGCTCCTGGGCAGCTACTTTTTTTCCTGCAATGCAAATAAAAATATGAGACAACAAAAAATTGTAGGTAGAAATTTTTATGAAAATTGTTAAAAAAAATAAAAAAAAATTAACTTGTCATGATGTATCCAATCACAGTATAAGAAATTTTTGATTTATCTATTAAATATTAAATAGAAATAAAAATTCGTATGGAAATTTATTATTACCTACAAATTTGTTACTTATAGAAAAATTCATATAAAATTAACTATGAATTTTATTTAAAAAAAATCATTAAGTAATTACCTATAAATATAAATTTATAGGTAAATTTTGCATAAATGCATTTGTCTACAAATTTAATCTGTAAATAATTACGACAGAAAGATTTGTAAGTTTTATAAATAAATCCATTTATAGATAATGAATTATTATTATTATTATTATTATTTTATTATTATTGTCATTAATACTATTAAAGTTAGTATTAATAATAATATTTTTATTATTAATAATATTATTATTAATGCTATTAATATTATCGTTAACATTGTTAATATTATTACCATTATATTATTATTAATATATTAAATATTAGTAATATTATTAATATTTTTATTAATACTTTATTGATTTATTGATGTTATGAATATTATTAATATTACATTATTAATGTTATTATTATTAATATTATTAATATTATTATGATTATTATTAATATTATTAATTTTATTTTTAATATTATTATTATATAATAATAATCACAACTATAACAATTTAATAGTTAGAATAGAAATAGTAATAATTCTTTTATGTATATACAAGACGACTTGTATGAAATTTTTTATTACTTACAGCAGATTTTCTATATAGTATTTGGAATGTCAATGTTATTGTAAAGAAAACTATAAACTCAATCTAATAAGATAGAAACATATACTATGCAAATCCAACCATATAGCACGAATAAAGCTGTCTTTTTTCTCTTTTCCTTTCTTTGATGGCGGCTATAACGATCTTATTCAAAATTTCATTGGTAATCCATTATACTCGGTTAGGTTAGTCTACAGGAAGGAAGATAAGATAAGTTTAAGATAGGGATGATGAGCAACTTTTTAAAAAATTTTGAAAAACCAAAGCTGTTACATACATCAGTTATGTATTTAGAGGGCTATTCTAGATAAATTGTCTACATATGAAAACTATTGAAAACAGGAGTAATTTCTTCTGCAAATAACTGTTCTTTCTGCAATACATATGTAAAAAACAATTAATCATCTAATCATCTACTAATAACATGTAAGGAAGCAAACAAGGTATGATATAAGTATGACTAGTGGACATGTATACACAATGCACATTTAGGCACTGTTAAGGAATATTTTCAGAGTTTTGAGCTTAGAGAGATAGGCAGTATGTAAAACATATTGTGGAAAGTAGTATGGAATTTGTGAAAATACATGAACAATGCAATTTTCAGAAGTAAAGTGTTTGAAGCTAACGAGGTTTTCACTTACAGGTCAAGACTTTGGAATTGGATTCTTGGAAGGAATGCCAAAGCTAAATTTACGTTTTCTGATTAGTGTTTTAATCCAACATTATGCTTGAAATCAATATTTGACTGTGTAAGTTTTTTAATTATTTGTTGGAAGATGATATTGCTTATCAATTGAAGTTTGCATTACTTGTAATAGTTTTAGGTTCTATGAAGAGGCATCATAAGACATGCATGTCGCACCAATGCAAATTGTTGGAGAGTTTTAATCAAGGTGCTGAAATGACAGTTTGTCTGAATCAAGTTAATCCAAATCAGAATGAATAAAGATGTATTATTCAGTTTTGTATATAATTATGTTTGTTCAATATTATTCAAGAGTTTTTCTTTTTAGAGATTGTTTGTAACGACCAGAGATTTTCTCTTTACAATTTAGATGCTACTAGATCTTTTGTAAGAGGATTGAAATACTTTAAGTATTTCTCATTTATTTATTTTTTGTTGCTACAAAAAAATACTTATAATCATAATGTTCTAAAAAACAAACTATGTTTTAGCTCTCTAAAATGTCAACACAGTTACAAATGGTTACCATTAATAGAATAACATACCACAAATTATTTTAATTCTTTACAAGATTCATTAAAAATTATAACAATATACATTGCATCTTGAAAAATATCTAAAACATTTGCTTTCAAAGATATGTAGCTTTTCATAATATATCTGTACTACAACTTCTTCGTTTAACAATTAAAATGCATCTATATGTTCCATGCATAATAAACAAATACATATTCCTTTTGGTAGATAACAATCATTAATTAAGTTATGCATAAATATTCATTTCTTAAAGTAGTAGACATTTAGTTTTCAATTTTAATTGATTCTGCAAATTTTGTATCATGACGTGTCATTCTACTGTCCATAGGATGATTATGTCAAATCGAACACGGAACTCTTACGTTGGTGCGAAGAAGTTGAGGACAAACGACATCTAAGTCATGGAGGTCAAAGCTTAAGACCCCAAAGAAGGTTTTTGAAACGTGCACCATTACCATTTGGGTTGCTTGTGTTTGTGTAAAGAAAATAATATACTAAATTAATTTTATAATAATTATGGTTTTTGAACCATTTTAATGTTATTTTAGTACAACAAATGAGTTAACTTATTATTTTATTAATTTAAAAATATTTCATTAACATCCTCATTGTGTCATAATTTCATTAGTGGAAACTATATGACATTATACTCTTAAACCACACAATAATTTCTCCATATACGTACAAATTAATAATAGTCAGTATAAATTGACAGATTACTTATTGACTTGACTTGGAAAATTTAACCAAAAAAAACACAAGATGCCGTACCCTATGGTTCAAAGACTATCAAATATCAATTAAAAGCTAAGTGACAAAAGAGAGGCAATTACCTTCAAACTTCATCTGTCACAAATTGGCTTGATTTGAGGCTTTCATCTCAAACTTTGACCAAATATAGTGTTGCTATAAGCAAGAAAAATTGACGTACTGTATAATTTTCACGAATATTAATGGAATCTTGCATTGGATTTCTACTAGATTTACAAAGCACATCACACCTATAAATTAGCATCCAAAGTCACTCTTTTCACCACCAATCACCTAAGAAAAGAGCATAGTGAAAAACAGAATCTATACAAAATGAATGTGTGTGGCTCAATAGCATCCATGGCTCAACACGGAGGCCCAACTCACTCTGAACAGTTTTGAAAAGGGTGGAGATGGAGGAGGGCCTTCAGCATGTGACAACAAGTATCATTCTGATGACGCACCAGTGGTTGCTCTTTCCACTGGATGGTATAACAATGGGAGTAGATGCCTCCACAACGTTACCATCAGAGCAAATGGCAGAAGTGTTGTGGCCATGGTGGTGGACGAGTGTGACTCTACCATGGGATGTGATGAAGAACATGATTATCAACCCCCTTGTCCCAACAACATTGTTGATGCCTCCGAAGCTGTCTGGAAAGCCTTAGCTGTGCCTCGCAGTGAGTGGGGTGGACTCAAAATTACATGGTCTCATGCTTAATGTAATACTACCTCTACATGTCTTATATCTATATGCTCTCTATTGTGTTGGGTTGTTTTTTGTTTTGTTTTTTTTATCAGCAAGAAAAATTAAATAAATGAGAGTACGATCCAATCCTTATACAAAAATAAATAAATAAATAATAATGATGTTTTGGACCATATTATCCAACAAAGACGAGTATCCTATAAAACTTCCATCTAAAGAAAGTGGAACAAAAAAAACACCATATCGAAACTCAAACATTTCAACATAACAAAAATAACAAGAAAAGATAAATTCAATGGTGTTTGGTAGGACAACAAAGACCAGAAAAGAGCAGCAGTTTCGTTGTGCACAAATGCATAACATTCAAAGCCTTACATTTACAGAACACCAGCATAATGGACCGAATGCTCCAGACATTTGTGTTTGTCTGCCATTTCTGATCTTCCTATGTGATCCTAAGCAACTCCTATACCTTTCTAATACCAACGTTGTAGTAAATCTGTTAGCTTGCGTCCCTACTAACCGTATACAATTCTGATTGTTCACTTGCAATACCATATTTGAATTAATCTAGGCTTTAAGCCTGAAAATTAGCAAATCTACAAGAAAATCACTTCTGCGTCAACCAATTACCGTGCAATTCTCATTTAATAGACAATAACCATAACCTAAGATTCAAACACCAATCTGCTTAGGAAAATCTTTCCCTCCCATATTTTCTATTGATCCAATTCCAAATTTCAACCTTTGTGATATCAAATATCTCCTCCATATCAAATATTTTATTTCTAAAAATGACACTATTCCTAGCCTTCCAAATGTTCCAAGCCATACCTATTCAAACTATTTTCCAGATAGAATTACATCTAGCAAGCAGTCAAGAATGGCATCTCAAAACTAAGAAAATGCTCCTTTGCATCAGAATGATGAACAAGTTGAATACCAGTCATACATGCTATAAGCTGACCTTATGACATGTTAACAATATATGATTAATAGTCTACTTTTGGTTTTGACAAAACACATACATGTTATTGATCCCCATAATGTCTACTTTTAACAAATTAACAGTTCTGGATAATTTGTCCAACAAAGCCCTCTAAGAAAAAAAAACTATGCACAAAGCCCTTTAAGAAAAAAAAAACTATGCGGAGGATAGTGCCTTTGCTGTCTAGAGTTTTTAAAACAGTGTGTCATCATCTTCTCTCACTTTCTTCCTAATTCTACTATAAGATGACTTGACGACAGACTATGTCCCATTTCCTTCATCTAACCAAAACCATTTATCATTTATATCCTTTTTTAACCTGTATGGTTGTTCTTGAAAAACCTCGTGAATTATTGGTTTTTCCCATTCAAACCAGTTTTTCTCCAACTAAAATTTCATTCTAATAAGTTTTCACTCCATACCCCTGCCATACACACTTTAACATCCTTTAGGCATAAGTTTACATACACTCTAGGGTATCTACCTTTCTACCATAAAATCTTTTCATTTTCCGTCAATTTTCATATTTAGACTCAATTACATCTCTCCAAGTGTCCTCTTCTTCTACCCCCAACCTCCATTTCCATTTTGCCAATAATACATAATTAAATTTTTGTACATCCTTAACTCCCAAACCACCTTTTCCATTGGTCTACATACTCTGTCCCACACAATCCAGTGTATTTTCTTCCCTTCAGAATTCCAACCCCAGAAGAAATTGGACTGTATTTTTTTTTATGGTCTTACATAACTACTTAGGAACTTTAAAAAAGGATATGTAGAACAGTGACAATGCAGTAATTACTGATTTTATTAAGCAGAGTGTGTCTGTCATAGATAATAGTCTAGCCTAGCCTTAATCTTGTGGATAATTGGTCCCCAAAAATCCACCTTCCTATACTAACACTGAGATACTTAAATGGGAAGTTCATACTACCACGATTCAAACATTTATCAAAAATGTTCATATCCACAGGTGAAATTCCTACTGCACGCATTTGGCTTTATAAAAATTAACCTTTAAACCTTTATAAAAATTAACCTTTAAGCCTGAAACAACCTCGAAGCTTCTCAATATCGCTTTAATTGCTATAATACTCTTATATTTAGGTTGACAAACAAATAGGGTGTCATTTGCAAATTGTAGCAATGATACCTCCACCCCTTTTTAGCCCACTCTAACCCCTCTAAACCTCAAATTCTAGTTGCTTCTCTCACTAGCCTTGCCAAGCCTTCCGCCACGATTAGAAACAAAAACGAAGCTAATGGATCACCCTGTCGAAGTCCTCTTTTCAGTTTGAACTCTCTCGTCGGGCTCCCATTGATTAAAACAGAAATAGTAGTTGATTTTAGGATCATTTTGATCTAATTGACCCACTTGTAATGAAATCCCAATCTACTCCTCATATATTCTAAGAACTCCCACTCCACCGAATCATAAGCTTTTTCAAAATCCACCTTTACTATCACTCCCTTTAACCTTTCTTTCCTAAGTTAGTCTACTGTTTCATTAGCTACTAGCACCCTATCCAGAAGCCCTCTCCCACTAAGGAACACTGACTGCTTCTTATCAATCACATTTTTCAGCACTCCTTTAAGTCTATTAGTTAGAATATGTGCAATCAATTTGTAGATGCATCCTACCAATGATATTGGCCTATAATCCCCTAAAGTAATTGAATTTTGTCTCTTAGGAGTCGAGGTGATGAATGACGCATTGCACCCTGGTATGTATCCGGTTTCATAAAAATATTGTTTAGCCTCACTTATATCAACCCCTATAATATCCCAATTTGTTCTTATGAAGTTAAAATTGAAATCGTTTGGGCTTGGGCTTTTAGAGCCTCCACACTGCTTAACTGCCAAGAATTTCTTCATCCTTGAATTTACTGCACAACATTTCATTGTCTGCACAACCCTTCATTGTCTGCAAAACTAATCTTTCTGAACTAAACCTCATCTAAATTCACACCTAATTTCGCTTGAGGTTGAAATCTGTTTTCAAAATATGCTAGTGTTTCGTCCTTCACCTTTTGTGACTCTTCACACCACTCCCCATTAATGTATAACCCTTTAATCTCATTATTTAGAGATCTCCATCTCATTCTAGCATGAAAGAACTTTGAGTTCATGTCCCTATTTTCAATCTACTATAATCTTGATTTCTGTTTCATCATAATAATCTCTGATTCTGACATTCTTTTTAGCTCTCCTAACAACCCCAATCTCCTTACCCAAAGATTCTCTTGTAAGTTCCCTTCATCATTTCTTTGGTCTAAGTGTTCAATTTCCTCTAGAATTTTTTTTTCTCCCTCTCACTATTTACTACTTGCTCCCTCCACTGTCTCAGAGCCTACTTAAGGCCTTTCAACTTTGTTTTTACCTTCTCCAAACTATTACCACTATTCACCTCTCGCTTCCATGTCTGTTTGATAACATCCTTGTATCCTTCTATTGCAAACCAAGCATCAAATACTTTAAATGACTTAGGCCCCTAGTCAACAACCCTATTTTTAACCACTAAGGCACAGTGGTCAAATACTACCCTGCTCAGTATATATTGAGTAGAGCCAGGCCAGATTTCCAACCACATATCAGATACTAGGGCTCTATATCTAACAGACTTCTAGCAGTTCCGTTTGGTCTATACCATGTAAATGTCCTCCACACTACAAGGATCTCAAACAACTGACTTCTACCTATAAACGCATTTAACCTTTCCATTTCTAACCTATTTACCCTTTCTTGGTCGATACCCTTCCTTTCGCTAGGATACCTAACTGCATTAAAGTCACCTACCACACACCAAGCTAGGCTATTGTTAGTGTCCATTGTACATACAATTTCTTCCCAGAGTGTCATTTTCTCACTGTTTATACATGAAGAATATACATTAATGACCCCAATTTTCACTACACGATCTCCCTCCCAGTTTTATACTCTCCTACGATGACAATGAATCCTTCACCCTCCACAGTCTTTATGCAATTGAATATCTGATTGTGCCAACATTGTGAGAATACCCATTCGTCAACATCCACACTCCTGTGCACCCAATTGATGTTATTAGACCCCATAATGCATAAAATTTCTGGCTATTAACAGTCACCAACTTAGTTTCCTGGATACAAATAATTCTTGGTTTTTCCTTCCTAACCAGATTATGCAAATATTCTCACTTAAAGTCCCCCGATCATTTAATATTAATGTTGACTAGACTCGTAACATTTTGTTCATCCCCTCGCCTCCCTTTTCCTCAAGGAGTTTGCTATTGTTATAGCTCCTTAAATCTATGAATAATGTTTTCTTCTCCTAACAAGCTTACCACCCCCAAATCTCTAACAATATTCTACAAATTGTATTTCTCAAACGTAGAAGCACTCTGCTTAAAACACCTATTGCAATTAAAAATGTTACTATCATTGATTGAACATGAGCAGTTTGGTGTTATTGACCTAGATAGAGCTAAAAAGGCATTCGGTGATCCTATGTTTAAGCTTATGTACTTTCTCTTGCGGTGGCATTTACTCGATTCTCCCCTCAATAGTGGTAGTCTTGCTTCGAGCTCTTCTTAATTAATGATTTCTTTGTTGATCAGCACTATTACCCCTGTCTTGCCTTTGCTTTGATTATCCTTAATCTCGCTTTCAGTGTTACCATGCAAGTTGGACTCCCGCTGATTTAGCTCTGCTTGCTTACTTGCGTCAATGAGTATATCCCGATTGTTGAGCGTATGTAGCTCTGCTTGCTTACTTGCGTCAATGAGTATACTCCGATTGTTGAGCGTATGTTCCTGCCTAATGGATTTGGTTACAAGCAGCACTACAGTTTCGCTCGCTGTAGTTCTTCGGGGGTGTGCATCTCATAACATGATTCTATTACTGTTAATGTCTCCAACGTTTACTTAGACAAACGGTTCATTATGCTAGACTCGTTGAAGAAGTTGTGTACAAAGGTCACAGTTTCAGACCCCGAAGAAGGTTTTTAGACGTGCACCATTACCATATGGGTTGGTTATGTCTGTCTAAAGAAAATAATATACTAAATTAATTTTATAATAATTATGGTTTTTTAATCATTATAGTGTTATTTGATTACGAAGACGTATAACAAATGAGTTAACTTACTATTTTTTTAATTTAAAAATATTTCATTCACCTCCTCATCCTTATATTATAAGGTGTCATAATTTCATTAATTGAGACTATATGACATTATAATCTTAAACCACACAATAATTTCTCCATATATTTACAAATTAATAAAAAGTTAAATCAATAATAGTCAGTATAAATTAACCGTAGTTACTTATTGACTTGACTTGGAAAATTTAACAAAAAAACACACAAGATGCCGTATCACATGGTTCAAAGACTATCAAATATCAATTACAAGCTAAGTGACAAAAGAGAGGCATTTACCTTTAAACTTCATCTGTCACAACCTAGCTTGATTTGTACCTTTAAATATATATAAGCTATTGGAAATTTGGAATAGGATTGTATTTGATAAAGCAAAACTCGATGAGTTAGAGATTTTTATAATTGTATAGTCGCATATTTGGTTTTGAGCTAAGTTTGAAAAATTGAGAATACAATGTTCTTTTTCTAATTGGTGTATGAACCCACTTTGTTTGCTTAGCGGAGATCAGATAATGTAAACTAAGACAGTAGGATTTAGTTAGAGTGAGTTTCAGGAGTGTTAGGATAGAACGGAAATTTGTTGTCCTTGTTTGTCACATTGTGTAGGATATAATTTATGCAGAGATACAACTGCATAAGAAGAAATCGTGAGTTTACAAGAAAAGTTCGGTAGCGGGTGCGTAGTGAATGCGTGAAAGTATGCCCGGAAGTATTCTACGGAATTATTTTATTCATCTTCTGTGTGTATTTCCTTTCTTTTGGTAGTATGTTTGGAAGGTTACATAGTTCTATTATTTGTAATGGTGTAGGGATAGTGGAGTAGTTTTATTTTGTTTTCTTAATAATTTTATTTGTTTTATTGTATAAGAGTTATTTGTAATGGTATAGGGATAGTTGAGTAGTTTTATTTTGTTTTCTTAATAATTTTATTTGTTTTATTGTATAAGAGTTGGATTATCCCTTATCCCTTATATGTGCTGTCATGTAATCCATTTAGTTCCTTAATTACATAAACTGATATCAATTCAAAGAATGCCTTATGAACAAAAACATTTGCCCAGTAAGTTTAACTCAACTATGATACAAGGAGTTCCTATTTTCAAGAGAAAATCTTAGCTCAACTAGATTCTTAAACAGTGGAAGATCAAGACTAAAAGGGTATGTCTCTACCCTAAAATCTCCCAAAGTCAGAAATTCAACATTATTTAATTGTTTTAGAGTCTCACAAGCAAACTGGTTAGCATAAAAATTCTTGATACCATACACTGTCATATAAACTTTGGAACAGTTCAAGAGCTGGAGATTTATGTGTGACTGAATTCCAAAGGCTTTTGATTTTGGTACACCCATGTGTTATCTTCTTATTCTTTTAATATGCTTTTGCTTTTTTCTACAAAATATCTTTGATCCTATTTTCCTTTCGTAAACATTTAGTGAAGATTTAATAATTAAGATACTCATTTCAGTGTGAAATAAAAGCCACTTCAAATGTGATTCACATCCTCTATAACATGTAAACTACTGCAACAGAATTTGGCTCCCTTGTAACACTTGTAAAAGGGAGATTATTATTTTTCTATTTCTTTTATTCTTCAAAAATTTACTAAATGTTTTTATTTTTTTAAAATTAGTTAAATAATTTATTTACTTTTTTCTTTTTCAATTTTTTTTTATATCATCTACTTTAACTATTAAATACTCTCACGTACGTTCTTCCTTAAACATCCTTAACAGATCACATTCCTGTTCCTTTCGATTGATTGGTAAAATGTTTAACAAGAAATTTTCATTTATTGCAATGTTTTCAAAATTTTGTACACTGAATTATAAGGTAAGACTGAGTGAACCCGAAGATCATTTCAGTACTCTTGAAAAGACAATGTAGTTGCAGATACTTTAGTTCACATATTAGAGCCTTTCAAGCATAGAACAAAAGTTGAAACCGCTTATTAACATGAAAAACTACATTGGAGTTTACCACACTAAGTATAAATTTGCATGAACTGTGAAAACTTAAGGAATAATACAAAGTGTGCAGGGAAAATTTGATGGAAAAATACCAAAGAGAACAAACAAGACAAGAGTATGACACACATAAGAGAATGACATCTCTTTCATAACAAAACCTTAAGACATTAGGTTTGTGGGTCTTCTTTCTTATAAGTTGTTCAACCTTCTCATTTCTAGTCAATATGAAACTTAGACCCACACTTAAATATCTAATAAAATGAGATAACTCCAATGATTTTACAAGCCAAAAATAAGTCACATTCAAACACTAGCAGATAAGTTTTGACAAACACACAATATTCTTATAAAATTTTGGAAACAATGATGTTTAAGATAAACAAAACTAGAATGTGTGGGCAGGGAACCACATTAGAATCCTCGAAATAAAATTATCTTGCGTGAGTTATGCCCACACAACCGAATGCAAAATTAAATATAATAAATGGTAGAAGCTTGTGAGGGCCAGACCATACTTATAATAAAAATATATATTTTTAAAAAGTTATAAAAAAATCTTATTATTATCACAAGACATAACCCTTAACCATCATACCAGAAGCACTTTTATATCATGTTACGATTATTATTATTATTATTATTATTATTATTATTATTATTATTATTATTATTATTAATTCAATATACTTAACCATCAGACCACGCTGCTTGCAATTAATTAATTATAAATAATATTTTAGTGCATGGGTCTGGCCCCCGCTTGGTTTTATCTTTTTTTTTTAATTTTTTTTTGTGTTTTGCGTGGGTCTAGCCCACTATGTTTAAAATTAATTAATTACAAATAATATTTTGGTGCATAGGTCTGGACCCCGCTTGTTTGTTTTTTTTTTTTAATTTTCTTTGCATTTTGTGTGGGTCTAGCCCAAGCTGCTTGCAAATAATATCTTGGTACATGGGTCTAACCCCCACTTGGTTTTATTTTATATTTTTTTTTTAATTTTCTTTTGTGTTTTGCGTAGGTCTAGCTCATGCTGCTTACAATTAATTAATTGTAAATAATATTTTGGTGCGTGGGTCTGACCCCCGCTTGGTTTCATTTTTATTTTTTTTTTAATTTTCTTTTGCATTGGTCCACGCTGATATTTTGGTGCGTGGGTCACACCCACACTTTATTTTATTTTTTATTTTTTTTATTTTATTATCCATGTTACGTGAGCTGTAACATTTT
>Ga0099825_1006459_pt1 | contig 14650 bp, 5 predicted proteins | sample SiratroredBW_FD_76838 | JGI IMG/M metagenome (GOLD analysis project Ga0099825, IMG submission 76838) | Root nodule microbial communities of legume samples collected from California, USA - Siratro red BW | ecosystem: Host-associated > Plants > Roots > Nodule | place: USA: California | collected... | reverse complement strand
TATTTAGTTGAATATTAATATATACTTGAAATTACAAAAAGACTTTTTTTCTATACAAAATAAGGTTAATTATTTTGTGATAATAAACATTTTGTTGGCTAACGGATAGTCTTTGCTTACGTTTGAGATGGAGAAGTTGTAATGTGTCAAGCATTTTACTTATCTAGATAATTTAAAATTTTAGTTTAGATTTCAGAATTTAGAATTTATTAAACAAATATAATAATCAATACATTCAATAAATTAATTGTTATAAAAAATAATGTATATATATATATATATATATAATTCCAAATAATAAAGATATGCATTCAATTTATTTGTATTTTCTGTCTGAAATATGGTTAGAAACTGGAATGGCCTATATAGAGTCTGAGTTAGTTCCTTAATCAATTTGTATATTTCTAAACTCTTTGTAGATTTCAAATAATACAGACATGTATTCAGTTTGATTTTATTCTTTGAGTGTTATGAAAATATGATATAAAACTGAGATTAACTAGAATAAGAGCTAGTTTCTTAATTAATTTATATACTTCAAGAATGTGAATTAACATAGGATTGGAACATCTATTAATTATTTTTATTTAATTCTTAATTGTTTATGTACCACCACTTGTATTTTTTTTATACATCTGCCAATATTTTCACCTAAAATAAAGTAAATGTTTACTTATTTCAATAACTAAATAAGTATGTAAATTTTTAAGATAATTTTACAATGACTAGCCATACTTTAATTATAATTTAATCAATGATTAGACTTTATTTTTTATTAGTAATATGTTATATATTGTGTTAATGTTAACTCTCTTAAACTTATTTGCTGAATTGTTCGGTCTTCAATGTTAAAAACCTGCATTGCAATATTACTATATATATTTAGTTGAATATTAATATATACTAGAAATTACAAAAAGACTTTTTTTTCTATACAAAATAAGGTTATGTATTTTGTGATAATAAACATTTTGTTGGCTCACGGATAGTCTTTGCTTACGTTTTGTATTGTGTCAAGCATTTTACTTATCTAGATAATTTAGAATTTTGGTTTAAGTTTTAGGATTTATAATTTATTAAATAAATATAATAATCAATACATTCAATAAATTAATTGTTAGAACAAAATAAGAGATTATAGGCCAAGAATAAAAAGAATAATCAATAATAAATAAAGACTCTGAACAAATAAAAAATATAAAACTGATATTGAATGTTTAAATTAAAGATCTACCTAATTTTAGTCAAGAATATATTTAAAATTACAAGACTTTTTTTACCTATATAAAATTAAGGTTAAAAGTTGAGAACAAGTAGATTGAGCCACTTTACATATAAATATTGGAATGAGACTAGTTCCAAAATTTTACAAAAATGTAATTAGTTACAACAAAAAAGAATTTATAAGACATTTGACTTTGAAAAGCTAGGTTTTGATCTTATAGTTAAGCTCAATGGTCCACTTATATATATATATATATATATATATATATATACATATATATATATATATATACATATATATATATATGTTTGATGATAAAAAATAAAAAATATTATAAAATTGTTATAAAAAAATCATCTATATACAAGTAAAAAAATAAATTAGAAAAGTTATAAAAAACTTTAATTAATATATAAGTTAATTTTAATTTATGTATAAATTAATTTTAACTTATAACAAAATTAATTTTGTTTTTTCTTTTAAAAGCGTTTATGCATAACTTTGTTAATACATAAATCTGTCATGTCTCCATCTATATTTGTTTGATCATTTGTCACAAAATTTTCACGAGATATCTCTCCTTAGTTGTCGCTATTCCTGAAAATTCTTGTTCTATCGGTTTGTTAGTTTCATGGCTCGCAAATCTTCCACTCATTGCTTGGAATAACCCCTTATAATATCCTTAATATTGACCAGCAAAAGTTTTTCATCCATTTTTCTTATACCAGTTTGATATATATATCCATTCAAAGAACATCCAACAAATCTAAGAAAAAATGTTAAATATATTTAAACTTAACCTAAAACAAAACTCGCTAAGTGACAACATTTCTTACAAAATCAAACTATTCAATGTCTTAAAAAACCAAACTTTTGTCTTAGAAAACCAATATGTAATAGACTCAGGCTAGTAAAAAACCTTATCATGGCCTTCATTCACCATATGTTCTTGATAGTTGGCATGCATGAATTCTTTCTCTCATCATCATTGATATTTCTGTTTGTAAAAAGAGAATAATTCTTTGTTTATAATTGCAGTGACTTTTTCTTCTGTTAGGTGTAGGATTTATGGAAGAAGACAAAACTTCTGAAATATAAGCGTATGTAGATCTAGAACTTGTGCCAAGATCCAAGCTCTGTCACCAAGGCCCTCAACTTTATTCTTCTTGTTTCACATGCAACATTTTAACCAAAATCATAATCTATATGTGTACGAGGAACGCACTCTAATTTATCAATAGCTGTTTTAACTCAATTTCACCTTCATTATAAACATTGTTTTGAGAACAAATTTAACTTCAAAATCAATTTTAGATCTAAAATAACTATTAAAAGTAGATATGCAATCATGTACCTAAAATGAATTATGAGATGGTAAATTGTTGAAATTAAATGTGAAATCAAGTATATTGTGTTTTTTTTTTATTTGATTTAAGTGTTTAATGCGTATTCTGATTTGTTGTTAAATATATTGGTCTGAATGCAAAAAATTGGTTAAAAAAATTGCATTTAGTGTAGATACAATGTTTATCATATATGGCCAATATTTATATCATACTGACATGCTGCTATCATACATGGCTAAGATCTAATTGAGTAAGAACCTTAAACTCTCAATCAATCATGATAAATTGATTTTACATCTTAATTAATACAAGATTAAAAAAATTTATTATAAAAAAACATAAAATACCCACAAAATTTCTTTTATTGATAAAACGTTATTAACAATGAAATCTAGCGACCAAATTTTTTGCGGTTTGACCATCAGTTTACCGTCACATAAATTTTGTCGGTAATCGTCTGTCATGTTAAAAACGAATTTATTTCGTTAATAATAATTAATATATTAATAATAATAATATTTATAATAATAATAATAAAAATATACTAATAGTAATATTTATAATAATAATAATACTATTGATAATAATAATATTAATAATAATAAAAACAACAGTATTATGATAATAATATTATTATTATTATTGATTATAATATTATTATAATGTATTATAAGAAATACATTTTCAAATTTAAAAATACCAATAAATTCCAAGTATAATGACATGTTTAGAATTATTATTCTTTGTGAAAAATTTACGAACAAATTTAATAATAATAATAATAATAATAATAATAATAATAATAATAATAATAATAATAATAATAAATTAATTCTTCGCTATTGAATTATTATATTTGTTAAATCTAAGTTCTTGACAAATATGCAATTCTTAGTTTTGGTGTATATAAAAGAGTGGTAAAAAAGAACTATACTTTTTTTGCAGGTCAAACTTTTTAACCTATCGGGGAGAGTTATTGTAAATATGTATTTATTTTATTTTCACCTTGTTTCTCTCGTGTTAATTACTTAGTGATCAAATAAATGAGGGCACCTTAATTAAAAATTATGTATGATTGAAACCTTAGTTTTGAGAATACTTAAATATAAAAGACCAACCAAATTTGACTTTAAGTAAATATTTAATTTATTGAGTTAAACATGAATTTATACTTCATATTTAAACAAAAAAAAATTAATAACTTTTGTTTCTTTTATATATATATATATATATATATATATATAAAGATTCTAAATAATACAGACATGCATTCAATTTTTGTTTATTTTGTTTATTTTCTGAATATTCTGATGATACGGCTGAAGACTGAAATGGTCACTCTAGGATCTCAGTAAATTCCTTAACCAATTTGTATATTTCTAAATTATGTATGGATTTCAAATAATATAGACATGCATTCAATTTCTTTTTATTCTTTAAGTGTTCTGGATATGACATGAAACTAGAATGACCTGTGTAAAGTCTGAGCTAGTTCCTTAGTTAATTTGTATATTTTTTAAATTTTTGTGGATTGCAAATAATATAGATATGCATTTAATTTCTTTTTATTTTCTGAGTGTAATGAGGATATGGTAGAAAACTGGAATGACTTGTATAGAGTTTGAGCTAATTTCTTAACTAATTTGTACACTTCTAGAATGTGGATTGTTATAAAATTAAAACACTCCTTAAATGTTCTTATTTATTTAATTTTTAACTGTTAAAAGAAAATTCTTTTCATTCTAATTCTCTCCCTAATTACATAATTTTATGTACCACCTTTTATATTTTTTCTCTTTGTATCCATCTCCCAATATTTTCACCTAAAATAAAGTAAATGTTTCCAATAACTAAATAAATAAGTAAAGTTTTAAGATAATTTTATTATGACTAGTCATACTTCAATTATAAGCTAATCAAGGAAAAAAGGGTTAGACTTTATTTTTTATTAGTAGTATGTTATTGTGTTAACTTTAACCTCTTAAACTTTATCTGCTGAAATTTTTCGTCTTAAATGTTAAAAACCTATAATATTACTATATATTTAGTTGAATATTAATATATACTTGAAATTACAAAAGACCTTTTTTCTATACAAAATAAGGTTATATATTTTGTGATAATAAACATTTTGTTGGCTCAGGAATAGTCTTTGCTTACGTTTGAGATGTTGTATTGTGTCAACATTTTACTTATCTAGATAATTTAAAATTTTAGTTTAGGTTTTAGAATTTAGAATTTATTAAATAAATATAATAATTATACATTCAATAAATTAATTGTTAGAACAAAAATAAGATATTTATAGGCCAAGAATAAAAAGAATAATCAATTATAAATAAAGACTCTGAACAAATAAAAAAATATAAAACTGATATTGAATCTTTAAATTAAAGATCTACCTAATTTTAGGCAAGAATATATTTAAAATTACAAGACTTTTATTTTACCCATATGAAATTAAGGTTAAAAGTTGAGAAAGTAGATTGACCCACTTTACATATACATATTGGAATGAGACTACTTTCAAAATTTTACAAAAATGTAATTAGTTACAAGATAAAAGAATTTGTATGACATTTAACTTTGAAAAGCTAGTTTTGATCTTATAATTAAGCTCAATGGTCCTCTTGTTTTTTTTTTTAATATGTTTGAACAGGATAATTATATTTCTGATAAAAATAAAAAATATAATAAATTTGTTATAAAAAAATTAATCTATATACCAAAAAAAAATTAGATAAGTTATAAAAAAACTTTAATAAATATATAAGTTAATTTTAATTTATGTAAAAATTAACTATAACTTATAACAAAATTAATTTTAACTTATAAATTAACTTATAACAAAATAAAAACTTTAATAAATATATAAGATCACCAAGGCCCTGAACTTTATTCTTCTTGTTTTTACATGCAACATTTTAACCAAAGACAATAATCTATACGTGTACGAGGAACGCACTCTGATTTATCAACAGCTGTTTTAACTCAATTTCACCTTCATTATAGACATTTTTTATTGAGAACAAATTTAACTTCAAAATCAATTTTAGATCTAAAATTAACTATTAAAAGTAAATATGCAATCATGTACCTAAAATGAATTATGAGACGGTCAATTGTTGAAACTAAATGCGAAATCAAATATATTGTGTCGTTTTTAATTTGATTTAAGTGTTTAAGGCATATTCTGATTTGTTGTTAAATGTATTAGTTTGAATGCAAAAGCAAGTTTTCAATTGAAAGATGTTAAAATAGTTAGGAATGATTACTTTAAGTTTGGCTTCTCTTTGAAAAAATGTTTAATGCATATTCATTAAATTGGTTGTTCAGATAAAAAAAAATAAAAATTGCATTTATTGTAGATACAATGTGTATCATATATGACCAACATTATTTCATACTGACATGGGACTATCATACATGGCTGAGATCACTTTGGCCTTATATGCAATTCATGACCTATAAAAAATCTAGAGCAATTCAAAATTTAGAGCAATTCTCAAATCAAATACAAAATTAACACCTAATTAAGTAAGAATCTTAAATTCAATCAATCATGATAAACTGATCATACATCTTGGTTAATACGAGATTAAAAACATTATCCCGAGATGAAAATCTTATCCGTACCAATTCAACCTCATTCCCCTAAAGATCCATTCTAATTCCATAAATAAGTTAACATTGAGATAAAGTGAGATTCTATAACATTTATTTCTTTCAATATCTTAAATTTGACTTGAGCTTTCCAATCCCTTATACATCCTTCTCAATCAAATCTGAGATGTTATTCATCACATTTCAGATAACGATATCTCAAAATCTACTCAATAACATAACGATAAAAGACTTACTTGATCCTTGTAAGAACATAGAGTATTATAGTTTTACTCAAAACAATAATGTATCTTGTTAAGTTGTGCTTAAAAGTTTGAAAAAAAAAATATCGAAATAATTTTTCTTTTCTTGAACTTTCATCGTTTTAATGGTAAATGATTGCTTAAGTAATAATATATTTATTTCCTCTCAATTGAAAATATATTGTTGAAACATTAGTTCTAAAGTTGAAATAATAACTTAAGCGACACACTCATTTCAAATAAAGATATAAACTGTACTATTTTTTTTATAAAAATAACGCTTAAGCGATGAAGCCTTAATTAAATACAATCCTCAATTAGTCTTTTAATATTTTGTTAAATTAATTATAGTATGGTTGTTTGATTTAAATTGTATACTTATTTAATCTAATGCTTATCTAAGATTAATGTATCATGAATTCAAAATGTTGATGTCAAGAGGGTGATTCATGTATAATACAAGAAAATGAATATCTATTCAATAGATAGATAATTTTGATTAAGTTGTTGTATTATAATATTTCAGTAATAGTCAAACTATATATACTTAATTTATATATATATATATATATATATATATATATATATATAAAAGATTCTAAATAATACAGATATGTATTTAATTTATTTTTATTCTCTAAATGTTCTGAAGACATGATTGGTGAAAACTGGAATTATCTGTGTAGAGGCTGAGCTAGTTCCTTAACCAATTTGTATACTTTTGTGTGGATTTCAAATAATACAAACATGCATTCAATTTCTTTTTTTTTTTCTATCTAAGTGTTCTGAAGATATGGCTGAAAACTAGGATGACCTTTTTAGAGTCTGAGCTAGTTCCTTAGCCAATTTGTATACTTCTATGTGGATTCCAAATAATACAAATATGCATTCAATTTGTTTTTATTCTCTAAGTGTTCTAAAGATATGGCTGAAAACTAGAATGACCTGTGTAGAGTCTGAGCTAGTTCCTTAGCCAATTTGTATTATTCTGGAGTGTTCTGAAGATATGGCTGAAAATTGGAATGGCCTGTGTAGAGTCTGAGCTAGTTCCTTAACCAATTTGTATACTTCTTTGTGGATTTCAAATAATAAAGGCATACATTCAATTTGTTTTTGTTCTCTGAGTGCTATGAAGATATGGCTGAAAATTAGAATTACCTGTGTAGAGTCTGAGCTAGTTCCTTAGCCAATTTGTATCTTCTCGAGTGTTCTGAAGATATGGCTGAAAACTAGGATGGCTTGTGTAGAGTCTGAGCTAGTTCCTGAGCCAATTTGTATACTTCTTTGTGGATTCCAAATAATACAGATATACATTCAATTTGTTTTTATTCTCTGAGTGTTATGAAGATATAGCTGAAAACTGGAATGACCTGTGTAGATCTAAGCTAGTTGCTTAGCCAATTTGTATTCTTCTGGAGTGTTCTCAAGATATGGCTGAAAACTAGATAGCCTATGTAGAGTCTGAGCTAGTTCCTTAGCCAATTTGTATACTTCTTTATGGATTCCAAATAATATAGACATGCATTCAATTTGTTTTTATTCTCTGAGTGTTATGAAGATATGGCTGAAAATTGGAATTACCTGTGTAGACTCTGAGCTAGTTCCTTAGCCAATTTGTATTCTTCTCGAGTGTTATGAAGATATGGCTGAAAATTGGGATGGCATGTGTAGAGTCTGAGCTAGTTCCCGAGCCAATTTGTATACTTCTTTGTTGATTCCAAATAATACAGACATACATTCAATATTCTCTAATTATTTTGAAGATATGACTGAAAACTGGAATGACCTGTGTAGAGTCTCAGCTAGTTCTTTAGCCAATTTGCATTCTTCTGGAGTGTTCTAAAGATATGGATGAAAACTAGATGGCCTGTGTAAAGTTTGAGCTAGTTCCTTAGCCAATTTGTATAATTTTTTGTGGATTCCAAATAATACATATATGCATTTAATTTGTTTTTATTATCTTATTATTTTGAAGATATGACTGAAAACTGAAATGACCTGTGTAGAGTCTGAACTAATTTCTTAGTCAATTTGTATTTTTCTAAAATGTGAATTGTTATAGGATTAAAACATCCTTTTAAGTATTCCTATTTATTTAATTCTTAATGGTTAAAAAAAATTCTTTTCATTCTAATTCTCTCTCTAATTACATTAATTTTATGTACCACCTTTTGTAGTTTTTTTTCTTTGTATCCATCTCCCAATATATATATATATATATATTAATTATAGATAATAAGCTACACTACATACTTATGGTATGTAAGCTTTCTTCTTCTCATACTAAGTTATGGAAGGCCATGACTGTTCCTTTACCCTGAAATAACCTTTTTTTTTTTTCTTGATTTTAACTATACCTTCAAATTCAAATCATATCTCTCTTGATCATACCACTCTCCTATGGCCTCCCATTTTGATTTGTTAATTATATATGTACTTAATGCAACCACTTGTTTGTCTGGCATGCAAATTCCTCTATACAGAGTTATTGTTCACACTTGTAGAAAAAGTATGTTTTGAAGGAAACAACATTTAGAACAGATGCATGGAAGAATCTTTTATACATCAATATCACCTGATTCTTTTAATTCTATTATTTTATTTTAAGTTAAAAATGTAATTAATATAATTTAAATGTTCTTTATTTCAATAAAATGTTATATTTTTATAGTTTTAATCTTTCCTTGTAATAGTTTTCCTTATAATATTATTATTATTTTGAAAATTATAAGCAATAACAATTTTGTAATATAATGAATTTATTAATTTTTTATATTCCTTTTAAGATTAAACATTATTATATGTAATTGAAACTTAAATTTTGTTAATTAATCCATACTTCTATTAGTTTTTTTACTTTTATCTTTTTTTTAATTTTGAGGTTTTAACTTATTTTCAATATTAAATGCACTCGTTAAGTTTTGTGTCTTGATTAAATATTGTAAATCAAACAATAAATGTCTTATTGAAATTTGTTTTAGGAGTGGCAACTTTTATTAAGATACAATATTTCTTCTTCAGTTTTTCAATATTCTTAAAATAAATTATTTTATAATACTTTTTGGCTACTATTTTCATAGAGAATAACGAATAACATAATTTATTTAAAATTATTTGCTTTTTATGGTATAATTAATAAGATTTTTAATTAAAAAATATTAGCAAAAAAAAGTCCCAACTTTGTGATAAAGTCATGAAGATTAAATGTGAATCGATGATTTTCATTTTGTAATTTTAAATATTTTAAAAATATTTAAAATCTTACATGGAAATATAATATCCATTTTTATTTTAACTTATATAAATTTTAAATTTTAAATTTTAAATATTTATTAGATTTTGGTCACATGAGTTGTTTTAAACAACTCTTCCACTACAGGGACATTGAAAAGTTATTTAAAAATTCTATATTATCTCTCCAAACAATTTAACCTTAAAATAAAAAAAAATATGATTTTGTTCATTGATATTATACAATGATTAAATTGTAATTAAAATATATATAACTATGAGTTGTTTAAAATTTTTAGAATTTTTTTATTAAAGCAAAATAAAAATTATAACAATTATATGACATTAGAAAAACTAAAAATTACAGTTTTTAATATATAATGTAACTTCCTGTAATTTATTTCTATTAAATGCCATAATTAACAGCAACAAGTAGATATTATAAATGACAAAGGTTAATCAGTGTAATTAACATGCCTATTAAAAAAAGATTTAGAAAGACAAATAGCTCCTATACCTTTTCAATGCTTTTTTGTATGATTTTTTTAAATCTTTTAATTTCTAAAAATGTCATAATGAAATTGGTTAATAAATAATAATAATCAAGAAAAAAATATGATAATACAGTGTGCTTTCAAATACAATAATCTGGTATGAGTATTAATCGCCCACTTAAATAGTACTAACAAATTTCATAATTGAACACCACCCTCGTCTCCCCGGCCAAAAAAAGTAAGTAGGAACAAAAAAGTTGTTTTCTTCTAAATTCACTCATTTATCTTGTTTTTTTGTTTCAAAAAATAATTATACAACACCACACTCTTTTAAAGTATTTATAATTTTGTTATTCAAGTGTTTTTTAAATAAATCATGTTATTTTATTTTTAAAATTAAGAAATTTTTATTCCTTTGTTATTTTTTTCAACCTAAATTAAACTCTTAATATATACCTATAGTTTATGAAAAAAAATAAAAAGCACATTTTCAACTGAAAAAATTGTCAATTCCATCTTAATTGAAGATATCTTGTTTTAAAAATTATTTCTGAAAACCTAAAATGTTATTTGAAATGGCATATAAAAAATATAAACTACTAAAACACTCATTTATCAAGTTGTTAACAAAATTCAACTAATAAAAAATATTCGATAATATTTTTAATTCATGAAGTTGAAGATAAATTTGATTTTGGTTTCTTGAATGAGAAAAATCATTTCAAATTTAAGAAAAATATGATCTCAATTACTAAATGTTAAACTTGAGAGATTAAAATATTAAAAAAATACTTTTAATATTTTAAATTTAATAATTAGAAATCAAAGTTAGATATTTTAAAAATTAAAAAAATTAAAAAAAATTATTTTTAATTTAACAAACTAAAATGAGATTATTTGCACTCTTAACTTATAGCATATAATAACAATATTGAATGGTCCATAATCAATCAATTTACAACAAATAAATGAACAACTAACAGCTACTCTACAAAACAAATAAATGAAAGTAGTTTGCAAGTAATTACTCTACACAATAATTTTAGGGTTTTCTATATGGTCAACTAACCAGTCACGATGTGACATTTTCCTACCCTCAATATCTTAGAAGTGTATCGTTTAGAAAAAAAAGAGAATTTATCCTTCCATCTTTTGGCAGTGTCAGTTTTTAATAATATTATAATAGAATTTGACATAATTGATAGAGAAAAAAAATGAAAAATAGTGAATCATGGACATTAATAAATAAAAAATAAAATCATAATTATAATAGAATCAAAATACATATACTGTTTTTAAAAAAAAAAAAAAACTGGGAAAACGCTTAAGGAATATAGATAATCTCAATTTTTTTCATTTTTTTCTTCATAAATTAATATTTAAAAACATCATCTTTAAATATTTGTAAGGTAGAGAGAAAGAAATAGATAAAATACCAAAATAATATAAAAGAAATATATATATCGAAAATTATATGTTAAACATTAGTGAACATAATACTTAACATCAGTAAAGTGAATATATATTATTATCAACAAGTAAAACCATATATTTTGTTTTTAACTAAACAACGCTTCTTTTTCACTTATTTGTTACATTTTTTTTATTTTTATTACTTTCCTCCTACCAAATAAAACATAAAAGTCCAGGAAACTGTGTTTAGATGTATCTGGGTTTTGTTCACGAAAAATGCTTAAAATATTAATTTAATTATTTTAATTTCGATAACAAACAAATCTTTTTTCTCCAGTAACTTTTTTTTTCTAGGCTAGGTTGTGGTATGAACATGAGTTCACTGTTTAGACTTAGATTTAAATACAAAATGATAATGTATTGTGAAGTGAGATATAAGTACATTTGAATTGATTTGATATTATTCAATATTATTATTCTAAAAATATTCTCAAATTCAAAATGTAAATATCATCTTTAATAAATATGACTAAAAATAATTTAAAAATACAAGTTTTTGATGAAATGCAAAATTAAATGAATTTAATTAACCTTTTAATTCATATAAAATTGGAATATGTATTAATTGAATATGGAGGAAGTATAACTAGAGTGTTAAATGTCATTAAATAGTATTTTTATAAAGATGGGTTAGTATCCACAAGTAATAATATTTTTTTTTTCTTTGTTTGTTAATGATCTCAGTATCTTCCTTACTTTTGACAATATTTGTTTAATCCTTATTCCAGATGGGGTCCTGATTGCACTCCGACCCTGAAGTTAGTACTAGTCAGAGTGAAAATAGGATAAAAAGGGATACATTTACTGTACCTGTTCCATAGGAACCCCTTGTCTTTTATAATGTTTGCATAGGCCTCAAACAAATGGACCTATGGCCTATTTAGGCTTACCTGTTTCATAAATGTCACGTGTCCTGATATAGATTATATATTTAAACACTTAATGTGAATAGCTTTAACCGAACGATTCTTTTTCTTTACAAGTTGGTTGGCCATCTCTACAGTACACATAGCAATAATACAACATTTTGATTTAGTAAAAATTATTAGGTATTTGTTGGTGAATTACGAGATATAATGTGAGAAGATTAAAAGTTTATTGAATGGGTTTTGATATTTGTTACATTTATATACTTATCCAAAATTTAGCTATTTAATGTGATATCACTGGAATGATGATATATATGGTATTATTTTAGTAGTAATATATTGTGTGATGGATCTTTTAAATCATGCGATTATTACAAACATAACATATTATTGTTCAAGAGTTAATATAGACGTTTAAATTATAGGGTGTAAATCTTAACTAATGAATTTTACAAATGAGAGTAAAGTAAAGTGGGTTTAAGTTTGACTATATTTGTCTTTGTCTTTAAAGTAAAAATTAATATTTAATTTCATTGAGTACGAAAATTTGTGATTCATCCATCCACATTTCTATCGGATAGGGGAAATATTGGTATCCATAATCATATTTACACTACTCTAAATATTAATTAAATAAATTTCTTATTAAAAATAAAAATCATAAAAAATATATATTACTAAAAATTTAATATTGGAAGAAATTATAAAAAATAGTAATAAATCATATATAATTGAAATTTTTTGATAAATTATAACAACAAAAATGTTGTAAGACAATATACATTATAGAATGAAACAAAACTAAGAACCAGAAAAAAAATAGGAAATAAGTATTTTAAATTACCTAATAAATTTTGAGTTTATATAATTGAATGCTTGAAATTGATAATTAAACATTTTTACATAAAAAAATAAATAACAAATAAAATATTAAAATAAATATAAATGATTAAATATGTATCTTAAAAATAATTTAATTTAATAAAATTAAGGTTTATGCTTTAATGTAATACATTATTTGAATAAAAATAAATAAATTTGATAGATATTGAATGAGTCAATCAAAAATATTATAATAGAATAAAAGGTTTATAGAATGAAATTACTTATCTACGTATCTATTCCCATCTTTATACTTGATTTAAGAAATTAAATATTATTTGTATTCGTATTGGTATCACATCAAAACGAGAATTTTCTAAATTCTAAACCTAAAATCAAAATAGATTCAAATAATATTTATAAAACGAATTTATTAATGACTAATAGCTTGAATGAGAGAGTCTTAATAACTATGAATGACTTTCTTTAAGTATATCATGATGCAAGTTACATTAATATGAGAGAATTTTCTAAATTCTAAATCTAAAATCAAAATAATATTCATAAGACAGGTTTATTTGCCATTCATAATGACTAATGACTTGAATGAGAAAGTTTTAACTATGTATGGTTTTCTTAAATATATCATGATGCAAGTTACATTAATTGTTCTACTTTATAGGTTAAACATACCAAGTTATATTTAAATTATAGTACTCAAACTATTATACTAATATTTTAACTATTAATTATAACTATTGACCTAATAATAAATATTTAATCAAGCGATTGATATTAAAGTAAAAGTTAAAGTTACAAATTATATTTCCAACTAATAATTATCAAAAAAATTGTTATATAATGATCAAGTAAGATATTAGCTTAAACATCACTTAAACGGTGGCAATGATAACTTACGAAGTTTAATCTACTTTTGAGATACTAAGATTCTAAAAATAGGCACTATAATAAGAGAAACAAAAGCAATTGGACCAAGCCCAATCACCCACATCTTTTCCCACCATTATAAATATTTTATCAATCCCTTGAAAGATTCAAAAAATAATGTTTTATCATAATATCAATTTTTTTAATAAACTTAAAATATGACTATATTTTAGAAATATTCATTTATTATAAATTTAATTATTAAATAATTTATATATTTTAAAACATTTATTGTAAATTTTAATCATATAAGATAAACATGCATATATATATATATATATATATATATATATATATATATATATATATATATATATAAATATTATGTAAAAATATTAATGTGGTTCTAAAACACAAGAGACAGATAATGAGTATC
>Ga0099825_1006454_pt1 | contig 14661 bp, 5 predicted proteins | sample SiratroredBW_FD_76838 | JGI IMG/M metagenome (GOLD analysis project Ga0099825, IMG submission 76838) | Root nodule microbial communities of legume samples collected from California, USA - Siratro red BW | ecosystem: Host-associated > Plants > Roots > Nodule | place: USA: California | collected... | reverse complement strand
GCTGCCGTCACCGATCCCGACTGGGAGAGGGATGCGCTCCGCCGCGAGCGAGACCTTCAGCCAGTTCCTAGAGAAGTCGCTGCAGCTGCCGGAGCTGACGCTACCGGGAACGCACCTCCCGCCGGCGCCAGCGGAGATCGACCTCCGGTCGCTGCCGCACGGCTCAGCCGATCTGATGCTGCGCTCCGCCAGGGAGTTCGGCGCGTTCCGCATCCGGTGCCACGGGATCTCCGGCGGCGAGCTCCAAACGATGGCGGACGCAGCCGAGCGCGTTTTCCAGAAATCGGGAAACGTCGTCGTTGAGCTTAACGGACCTAACGGAGAAATGATTCCCTGCGTTCGGTCTAGCAAAGGCTCGTTGGAATTTACCGTTCAAGATATCATCCGCGACCAAGCCCATCGGAACTTTTGGTATCCATTAACACACTCTTTGGTTTGTTTTGTTTTTTAGTTTGCAGCTATGGTTGATTCTCCATTGTTTCGTTTCGTAATGTTTGGATTGTAATGAACTTTTTTCACGTACGGTCTATGTATTCGTATATATATACCGTATAAATTTACCGCCACCTTTTTGCATGCAAACTATACTTTCTTTTTTACAATGAAAAACAGAAAGGCAACACTTCACTGTTATTGTTCCACTGTCCACTTTTACATGCTTTCTACAATTTTAATTATGTGGGTCTATGAATAAAGGATAAACTATTATTTGTTTCGCAGAGATGTAGTTTAAAACTCTTTATTGTTAGGTATCTCAATTATGAAAATTGATACTTTGTTTTATTTATTTTTTTCATATCATATCATATTTATACGTATGTTCATTGAACTTACTCTCTTATCATGTGTGTTTAATTAGTGTGTCTTCATTGCTTGTATCCATTTCTAATCAAACAATATATTGTTAGGATGTCAGATTTTTAACATACAAACAAAACTTCTATCTTATTATTATGACTGCTCAAAATACTCAATATCCCACTAGGTCACCCAACTAATTATTTTGCACATTCTATAGAATGGATATTTAAACAAAGGCAATATGCAGATTATTTAGAAGAAATAATTAGAGATAATATTTATTCTTTTCTGATTTAGCTTGTTGTGGAAAACTAATTACTCGATTTTACTAGTACGTAAGAGAATTTATGTAAAATAATTTATTATCTCTCTAAATTTAATTTGTATCAAATGTGTTATTACTTTAGAAAAGAAAAAAAAAGTATGATATACCTTTAATGTCTGCCCATCATCAACGTGAAAGGTGTGAAAAAAATATTTTATGGAAGGATTTGTAGACAAGTGTTTTCAAATTTATTAAATTTGGAAATAAAACATAAAGGGAACTGGTAAAAAAGGCATTGTCTTTCTGTCACTAATGAAGTTATTGAAGGTACTAAGTTGTTTGAAGTGATGAATATAATGCAGGGTTCACATGGGGAATGTTACAAGTAGATTGGATAGGGTAGTTGAGCAAGTGAGTTTGGTTCTACAGCACAACACATCTATTGAGTTTAAGGAGCGGATTCAAGATATAGAGTCTGTGATTTGCTTGTGCAGGTATCCGCACGATAATGTTCCCAAACAAAAAGAAGACGCTTCGGTTAAGAGAAAAGACAGATATTGTGATCATGCTTTGCGCTTCTACCTTCCAATGGAACAATGTATATTTTATATCCAAACTGAAAGAGGCCCCCTATCATTTGACGCAGGTCCACAAAATATAGTTGTCACTGTTGGCAAACAACTACAGGTAATTTCATCTTTTATCAACTTTCAATTTCATCTTTTGTAAGTGTCAACTTTGTTATACTACTAAGCAATTACGTATTAAAGACATATTATAAAAATTCACATATAGTATTTTTGTAGTGATTTTATCGTACATGATACAATTGATAGTGCTGTAACCATGAAAATTAAATCCTTAATTACCTGCAGTGGTTATTTTCTACTAGTGACTCCATTGAGGATAATTTGGCAATGTGTTGGATTTTCACAATTATTTTTTTGTTGAGTTTTAAGTTACTCTCCATTTCGTTTTATCTATTTTTTTATACAGTTTTATCTTTTTATAAGGTGTGTAAAAAAATATAATACAAATTTTCTTTTTATTGTTTTTCCTTATTTTCTCTATTTTTTGTTTTTACAATTTTTTCTTCTGCATGTATATATAGGTTTTGTTGATCTGCATGCATAAGCAATGTAATGTTGCCATCTGCTTAAAATAATGGAAGATATCGAGTATGGTATCCAATCGAGTCACTCCCACCCTCCTCGCTAGATCATGCCTATTTTTTTCTTCCCTTTTGTTTTACAAACCAATCAAAATAAACCAATTTTTCTTGATTTTTTTTTTTTTTTTTTTCCACCATGGAAATCGGGGTTCAACATTACACATAATTGTTGAGATGTTTCCCGAAATCCCTACATTCCATTTTATTTATATTCGGAGGAGAATTTAGGAATGCGAATTATCATTCTTGGAATTACTATAAAAAAAACTATTTAAAGACTAATATTTAGTTACTAAATGAAACTAATATTTAGTTATTAAATAAAATAGTTGTTAATTGTGACTAAAATAGTCATTAAATTAAATTTTGATTGTTAAATAATTACAAAATAAAAGAAATAATTGAATTTAGTGACCAATTAAGTCAAATAATTGGTATCTAACATTAGATACCATTAGATTCTAAATTGGTATATAATTAAGTTAGAGACTAATTTAGAATCTAATAATATAGGTCAATAAAACTTTGGTAACTAATGTTAGATACCAATTATTTAACTTAATTGGTCACTAAACTCAATTATTACTTCTATTTTGTAGTTCTAGCAACCAAAATCTAATTTGGTGACTATTTTAGTCATAATTAGTAATCATTTCATTTGGTAGCTAAAAATTGGTCTCTAAACAACCTTTTTCTTGTAGTGAATAGACCTACGAGACGTGTGTTGCTTTCCAAGAACAAGGTGTGAAATTTATTAATGAAAGTATACTCGTTTCAGGTCTTGGCATGTCTCTTTGTAAAGTTTTAGAAAGATAAGATGGTTATATCATAGATTACACTTTCCATAAATGCTTAAAATAGTACCGACTATTGTTTACATATAAAAGATTCAAGATCTTTAGAAAAACTTTACTCCACTCATATGACTAAAGATACCAATCATATGTTTGAAAATGTTCTTATGTAAGACTTTTCTTCTTTACAACGGTTTATAAAAAGGTTGTTATATCTTACAAACACAGGACCTGATATAAGTTATGCAAGACCCGATATAAGTTATGCAATGCAGTTCTTGAGTTGGTTTTGCATGCTCCCATTTTAAATCATTATAAATGCTACACATCGAATTTTACGGTATATCAAAAAGTACTCTTGAACAAGGTTTGTTCTTTTCAGGTAATCATAGTTTACAACTCGAAGGTTTTAGTAATTCCGTCTGAGCCATCTATCCACAAATAAAATATTCCCTGGCTAATCTTTGTTTCTCATATCATCTTTAATAAGTTGGAAATGAAAGAAACAATCAATTGAGCATCATCTATTGTACACTCTATCATTACTTCATCATCATCTATTGTGCACTCTCTATCATTACATGTAGATTCAATAGCTAAATCATTTGTTAATCACTTCAAGATCAAAACTCAATCCCAACAGTTATTGTGACAATCAAGAAACATTGCTTTCAATCCTAGGTTCCGCAAATGAACCAAAAACATCGAGAGTGTCACATCATTCGTGAAAAGCTTTAGACCAAACTCTTACAACTGCTTCCCATTATTTTTGTTCATCAAGTTGCCGATGTCTTTGCCCAGTCTTTTAAGTATGCAAATTTCAATTTTATTGTTTCCAAACTTGGAAGGATGGATATCTACTGTTGAGCTTCATGGGGCGGTTGGGTTATCATAGTTTTCTGTTGACTTTAAGTTACTTTGTTTTTCCATTTTTTGTCTTTCTTGTATACTTTCATCTTTTTATAAGGTGATTGGTTCTTTTTTGTGTGTGAAAAAAAAAAATACAATTCGCTTTTGTCGTTTTTCCTTCTTTTCTCTTCTAATTGTTTTTACATTTTTTTTCTTCTATATACCTGCACAGGTTTCGTTGATTTTACATGCATAAAATAGTGTAACGTTCTCATCGTAAAAGTGAAAACAATAAGAGGGTTGGAATCCAAAAATGATTGCATATTACTATCTAACATGTAGTAACCATATGTTTTAAGTGTGGTTGTGATTATAACGAAAAAAATAACCATATAATTATTTTAATTATTAATATATCTTTTGTTTATAAAACCGTATAGAGTTTTTTATTCATTTTAGATTTTGTGTAGTTTGGTTTGATGATGTCTTGGAATGTAGGAGTGGAGCAATGGTGTATTCAAATGTGTTCCTGGGGAAATGATCTTCATGCCGAGTTTACAGAGTAGCCCTGCTTCTTTCTCCATAGAGCTTTTATGTTCGGCCCCTTCAAATGATCAAAGTCACGCTTTAGACAATCATGAAGACTGTGACAAGATAATATCCTTGCCTGATCAACTCCTTTTTGTATTTTCTCTTATATTTTTATACAAATTTTTATACTTCGTTTTTTCCTGATCCTCAGACATGGTTGCACCATTTTTATTTATATTTTGGATGCCTGTTGCGTGGTCATGAAGTATCTGTTGCCCATATACACATTTTTTTTTCTTCTTTTGTAATTTATTTATAAAAGCCATTTTGCTGTACAGTTTGGTTGTAAAAATCATGGGTTTTGGATAGAAGACCAGATACGACATCTTGACATGATGTTGTATATTCAATTCAATAGTGTAAAACACAGGAAGCAAAAATTTGTAGACTATTTAATTTGATCAATCATGGTTTGTATATTACGACATTGTTTCATAAAATGGTGATAAACCAGGTGAATACTAAGCCCTGAATTCACGGCCCAAGAAGGGCACCCTTGCAAGAGTTTTCGGCACAGGACCTTGATCCAATTCAGGTTTCAGAAACTAAACACAGAAAACACGGGGAATTTGAGTATAGTAGTGTTGCATTCTATAATCTTATTTGTGTTTTGATTCTTCATATACCGGTTTTAGTAACAAATAAGAATCATGGAAAATGATTCCTTATGAAGAATAGAGGCGAAAGTATTATGGTTGATGGTTTTTTCTTTCAATGAAATTAATGGCAATGGGCAATGGAAGTAAACGAAATGGTAAACTGTTCTTTTATTTGGAAGTAAGTGAATGAAACCAAATTTCATTATCTTGGAAGTTAGGTGGCTCCTTGTTTGTGTATCCACAAAAGAAAATGGAATTTTATATTGTTTTGTATTCTATTTTTTACTTGATAGCATTACAAATATTGCAACATTATTTTTAATTCCATATTATATTTCTTTCTTGTATGAAGTTTAATTATTATTTTTTATCATGTATTATATATAAGTGTGTAATATTTATCAATTTTGTATGTTTTTTTTTTTTAAATCAATCTGACCAAACTTGTTAAGATTTTTTATTTACTTTTTCTTTTAATTTTCAAAACAGACCCATGAGTCTTGGTAAATGAATGTGCCTGAAAACGCTTGTTGTTTAGTCTATTAGTGTTTATTTTTGGTTTGGTAGGTTATATTTTAGAAGAAATAACGAAAATAAAGAGCTTTTATAAAAGTTAATGCGAAGAGTTCATGCAGAGTTTTCTTTTTTACTCTGTATTTCTCTTTGAATCTCTTCGACGCATATTTTAGATTATTTTTACTATTTTGTTGCATACTTGTACTTTCTTGTATGCCTACATTTTATTATTAATTTTTATTTGTGTAACAATACGTTTTTTTAACATGTTGTCAACGTTTATTTATTTATTTATTATTTTACTTTTTTTTAATGTTTGATTGTACTGAAATGCTTGTCTTTTAAATTTCTATAAGAATATTATTAAACGAAAATGCATAATAAATCAAACATTTATCATTTGTAACTAATATTTAATTTCTTTGATTAATATTAAACACTTTTTAAATCGAAACCGAGTTACTTATTATCAAAATGATTTTATACATTCTTAAAATTAGAAGTTTTGTGTATGATTTTTATCTTATTTTCATCTTCTTTCCCTTTTCTGGACGGTGTTTTATTTTCATCATCACCACCACTCTCTTTCAAATAAAATAAATTTATTTTTACAAACAATACTTATATTAAAATAACAAACACTTTATATTATTTATTTTTGAAATCTTATTCATAAGTTTAACTAGTTAAAATAAAATATCTTATATTAAATATTTTTTTTTCACATTGGTGTCTTCTTGATCATGACATTATATTCTTTTTAGCATTATATTTTAACATAGTTTAATTATTATATGGATTAACATGCAGAAAGGGTTATAGCTATTAAAAATTATGTTATTTTTATTTACTTTAAATTTAAATAAAAATATCTTAGATTAACAGTTAAATAAAAATATTGTAAAATATAATGTAGATTAATAGTTAATACACAAAATGAAAAAAAAATCCATGAAAGGTAACATAATTTATTTATAAATACAAGGCTATAAGAATGTAAAACTAATTAAAAATAAGATTAAAATTTATATTTAAAATTAGTAAGTAATTCGCGCATCGTATGATTCAGTTTACATTATGTGTAGGAAGACCTTCTGAACTCATTACAATATACCCAAACACAAAGTAATATTAACAATTTGTGTTTTTATATGCAAAATTATTGATTTATGAATTTATTAGTTTTTTAAACATGCATGTAACCTTCACAACTGAAGGATGTGATTTTACATTTGATTTTGAAAAAAAAAAATGTATCCATAGTCCTATGTACACGAGTAGTAATTTTTATTTTCATATTCGTACTTACTCAATATCTATAAATTCTGTTTAACAAGGACCAAGTAAAAACAATAATTTAATAAATAAAACTTAAATATTTTTCATTGATAAAATAAATAAACATGTTTAATATTTTATAGGTACAATATATATATATATATATATATATATATATATATATATATATATATAACTATTTATTGGGTACAAAAGTAATATATTAAAAAAAGTTAGATTGATAAAATAATTTGAGAAGATTATATATAGACACCTCAACTTAACAAAAAGAAAAAAAAAAACTTTATTAATATCTATGATTTCGTTGTATTAAAAAAATTAAATCATTTGATACATAAACATATAATATCAGTAATATTTAATTCATCATATTATTTATTATATTTCTCATTTTTTTTCATCTTATACGTATATATATTCCTCGTACTTTCAATAACTGTGAATAGTAACTATTAACTATTCTAATATGATACGGTAGTTGGTCGTCAGCATATGCTATATTCACTTAAAATGACATTTTCCCAACATATAATGTTATAACACTAAAAAAACCAATGAATGATTTTGTTTAACGAGTACGTTTATTTTTGTCTAAACTTTGATGCATTTTTCTCACAAATTTTCGAGTCAAAAAAAATTTAACGATAAATTTTAAAAAAAAATAGTTTACATATTTAGTTTTTCTTTTGTAACCTGAAAAAATCTTTAAGATATTGACTGAAAAATTTTAGTCCTTCGAAATAAAATTGTCCCGTTTATACAAATAGCGGATTTTGTTTTTCAATTTTGTTTTTCTTTTTTCTGTCTATTGTTTGTGGAAATAAAAATGTACAAGACAACTTTATTTTAAAGAACTAACATTAAATAGGAACTTATTTGTTAAGCTTAAAAATGTTAATCTAGACATATCTTTAATAATTATTTTTATTATAAACTGCCTGTATTTTCTATTGAAAGTAATAGTATTATAAATAACAAAATTTTATTAATATTCAAAATCAATATCATTATAATTAAACCAAATATAATATTTCTTTTAACACTTCATACTAATTTAGCTATATATAATATAATATTATATTATATTATATTATATTATATATATATATATATATATATATATATATATATATATATATATATAAATTGTCTAGATTTAGGTAGAACAACATGTTGAATCTCGAAATTGTGTATAAGAGTATAATCACAACAGAAAGTTACATAGGAAATAAAAATACTAAACTTTTGAGAATTTTTTATCAATTTACATTTATGAATTTAATTATTATTTAAATATATAAATTATATTAAACTAACTCAATCTTTTTTTCATTTTAAAATATTATTAGAGAAGAAACTTCAATTCCAATTAATAAAGAAATATTTTCTAGAAGACTTGTATTATGGATGTCCAACCATAATATAAGATTGTAAAAAGAATTTTTTTACCTAATTTATTATGAACATTGTCTGGTTACATATAGACCTCAACTTCATAAGTTAAAGATAAGTTCATTGTATAAATAATTGTACAAGTAAGTGTATATGACAATTGTGAAAAAACTCTTATTAGTTTCTTAATAGCTTATACTATAATTTATGTGATTTAGACCATCAATGAAAATTTGACATTTTTTTGCAAATGGATCCATGTACTTAATACAACAAACCACAAATTGGTTCAACATATTGTCTTAAGTATCTAACCTCAAACCATCAATTCTGACGTAACGTACATTCATTTCATAAATTTTTATATATTTATTCAAAAGCAAGCTCAATAATCTCAAATAGTATATAATAAGATCATCATACATTTATATTATTAATTTGAAAAAAATGAATTAACTTTACTTTTACCTCGGCGTGAGTGAGTAACTATTGTTTAAATAATATTCAACTATTTAAAATAGAAGAGAGTCTACTAAACATCTCTAGCTCAAGCACAACACTATCACTTGAGACATAAACTGTATTGTTTAAGTGTGACACCAACACTAAAACGATATACTTCAAGAGGAGAGAAAAATTGATGCAACTCATTCTCCCTCAAACTACAAGCATGTCACTTAAGCAACATCCTATATCGGCTTAAGTGGTAGACACAATGATTTCATGTTGAGATTGATTGATAACATTAATATACTAACCATAATATACTAACCAAAACCTCACCGCATTATATGTACTTTATGGCTTGAGCAATCACTCATCACTTCATTGATTCAACATTTCACTTTACTCAAAATTTACACTATAACTTAAGTAAAGACATTGGTTTCTGCATTTACTTAATCATTTAAGCAAATAGCATTTTACACCCAAACTCATAGTTATTGAAAAACCTTAGATAGTAATTGTTTAATTAACTTAGGAAATTCTTCTAACATAGTAACGTAATCTAACTTTTCTTTGGGGAGAAAATTTTGTTAATCATGGAGAGAAAACGATACAATTCTAGTGGTTACAGTGTCATAGTAAGATGTCCCATATGAAATAACTTTTTCATCACCTTATATTAAGGGAAGATCAAGAAAATCACACCATATCGTCCTATGAGATTATGGTAGCAACGTCTTTGAAAATGGCTTAATCGATGATGATGTTTCGGCAAATACATCACATCAGAAAAAAAAATGAATGAATGAAGAGTCATAGTCGAAACAAAACTCCAATATTATGATCTAATTTCACTATTAGGGTGTCCTTATATTATATAAATGCATATGAAAAAGTGTGATACAACTAAAGAATTAAACCCTTTTGAAGAATATTAGCTAGACATGTAGATGTTTCTTGCATGTTCACGTGATTTTGGATTTAGTTAATGGCCCGTTGGGATTCCTCTTTTATAAGAAAGACGTGTTGTGTGATAGTAATTTTTTATTTCTGAAATTTTTATAACATAATTTTAAAATCTAATACTAGTAGAAATTATTTTAAAAATTCAGAAGACATATTGATCGCGATGCATGTCCGCAAATGAAATTTATCATAGTTGATAGATGGTTGAATTTATATATTAATTAGTATAAATGACATAAACTGTTTTTATGATAAAAGTTAGATAAATTAAACTTAATTAAATTGTAGAATTTGAATTGTTATATTATTAAGTAAAAATAATTGTGCCATAATAAATTATTAGTTTTTCATTTAATAATAAGTGTTTTTATCAACAAATGATATTAGTAAAATTTTTAGTTTGATTCCTATTAGAATTATTAGTGGAAGAGAGATTATTGTAGATAATTTCAATTCTTTTGTAATGGAAGTTAAATTAATCAAATCACAAAGTTGAATTATGACGTTTAGACTGTGCTAGATCTATTATTATTCTTTTCAAAAAATGATAGAAGTTTCATTTTAATTATTAAATTACTTTTAATACGAGAATATAACGATGTATCAGTTTTTCTACATTCACAATGTTAATGGTGTTCTATTATAAATGTTTATATGATGTGTGATCTCTAATTTGTTGGATAAGTTTATCAAATAAAACATCTTAAATCAATGGACAAAACTTTTTAAACCTAAAAATATTAAAATATTAAAATAAAAAAATACCCGAAATTCTCTTTTAACTCAAGATATATTATTGCTCGAAACAAATTACCCGAAAAAATATAGATTGAGGAAAAAAAATGAGTAGGGTGGGTTGCAGGCATGTTGTGAGCTGGAGATGACATTGACAGAAGACAAAGATACTGACAGTGAGTTTGGTTACTGATTTCAGCAAAATATAAATTTGATGCTCAAACAACAGTACAAAACACATGCCAAAGTGAAAAAAAAAAGGAACTGGTTTTCTGCAACAACACCCAGGCTAAGACCATTGGATATACAATCATAATTATTTAACTTTTTTTCTTGGAATGATTAATGTACATAATATATAATTATAATTCAATTATTGAATAATTAAAAACGCATGTTATATCAACATACTGAAAATATCACAAATAAGTGTATTTTATACCGATATAAACCAATTCCTTCTCGCGTGTGAATTTAATTACGGCTCTTTAATTATGTATTGAATTATGACTTTTCAAGTATGTTTACGGTTATGGCTCATCGAAATAGTCTGAAGCCATTATATTTCAAAATTATTAATTAATATAATCCAAGTGGCATACTTGCAGATTTCTACAATTTTTTTAATTAAAACTATCTTTTTTTATATATAAGCTAATTTGTAAAATAACTATTAAATTTTTATTTTTAATTTATAACTAAATTAGTTTTAGCTTGTATAAACAGAAAAGAAAATTCTTAGAAAGAATTTCTAGAGTTCTTTCAAACACTTGATATCGCATTGATTAAGTGAATAAATTAAGGAGTTTAGTCATGCTAAACTGCTAAAATTATGTGAAATATTAAAGGCATTAATCTCGTGTATTTCGATTATATTTTGATAACATTATCAATACAAAATTAAATATTAGAATTTTTTATTTGTATTTTGAATAACATCTATAATGACATTACTAGTAATAATAAAAATATATTTAGCCAACCGTATAACTACGACTAAAAATGCTTACATCATTTTTTACATGAAAATATGGCAAAGATTTTATAATAAATTCACTATAAGAAAAATTTAAATTACCAACGAAATTTTATTGACGGAACTTTATTTGTTGATAAAATATTATTATCGACGAATTTCTGAGTCTGTCAATAATTATTAACGAATTTATCAACGAATTACTCAAATTCGTCGATAATTATCGATGGATTCAGAAATCTGTTAATAATTTACATACAATCAATTTACTGACAGATTTTGAATATTTTCGATGGATTTGTCTGTCGGTAATTTTTATTTTTTTAGTGATTAAGAACATAAAATAACGTTACACTTAAACAAATAAATTTATATTTTTAATAATTATATATAGTTAAAATATTTATTATCTTTATTGTTGATTAATCTTCATTCAAAAGTTTAAGACCTTTTACCATTTTTACTCCAATTCAATGGTTAAGATACACATCTTATTAGTGTTTTATTTAGTTGTTGATATAAGCATATATTTAAAAAAAGATTTTATTTTCTTAATAACATGTCAGTATACTTCTATATAATTTAATCGGGAGGTTTTATAAAATTCTAAGTCTTAATCTTATATTCTAGTGTATATCTTTAAAATATCAAGTATTTTGCCTCTCGTAGTGTTAGTAATTAATAGTATCTTCCCTTAGAGAGTTATATATCATAAGACTATAAAACTTGAGTTTTATAAGCCCTTTTTATTGCAATATGTCCATATGTCTAAAAATAAGATTCAAGATTGGTTTGTATTGTAATATTCTTAATTTAGAGTAAAAATTATAAAGATGTCTTAAGAAATGATATCGCACAATGGAACTTACAGAAATTAAATTAAAACCTCATAAAATATCTCCTAAAATGGAGATACTCTTATCCCACAAATTTTGATAATTGTTTCATCTGAATTTTAATAAAAGGAAGATTTTTTATTTTATAAGTCAGGATTGAATCTTTTATGCCAACATGTTTCAATAAAAATGTGTTATGTAAGACACCCAAGTCTTCAACTCCCTTCACGTTTTATTTATTGAAGTCCTAAACTTCAAGCACATAAAAATTATGTTTCATGCCTAAGGGACTCAAAATTTGGCTTTTGAGACACTCTCATAGTTGTATTATTATTTATAACAGCCCTATATGACTCAATTAGACCGGGTTTATTTCTTCATAATAACATATATAACAAAATATCTTGCTTCCTTCATTCTTAAATAATAGTCTTTTAAGGTTGTTGCATACGAATCAAAGATATTTAATTAATATAAGTTTAGATAAAATTGTTTTCAGTTTTTAACTAGTTTTTGTATTTCTTTTAATGTAACTGTCTCTATTACTCCTAATTATAAGGAAGAAAATATTAATGGAAAAATAGTTAAAAAATCAAATTAATATAAAACAAGAATGAAAAAAACTAAAAGAAATATTATTTTGAAAAGAACAAAACACTAAACTTTATTACAGTCAAAATAAGACATTCAAACAAATGTTAGTCTAGTTATAAAGATTTTTATTGCTTGATTGAAATATCCAAAAATAATAGTTCGAAGTGTGAAAATGCATATCAGTATAAATTGAACTAAAAGTACGTCAATTCAACTTATTTATTTCATTATGAATTAAAAATCTTACAACCCTTAACCTCCTTTAACGCAAAATACATGTAGAAGTAATTGGAGGTTAATTCTAATCTTATTCGAAATCATTTAACTTTTGGACAACTAAATCATATTCATTTTAACTAATATTAAAAATACGTGATGAGTGGGATTGAATAATGAGTGGATTGACTTATGAAGGCCTACCTATAATCTTACTTTCAATATAAAAACAAATGTTGATGAATAATCTCCAAAAGTTTTCATAAACTTTTGTAGAATATGAATGATCACTTGGATCTTTGGGAATCCTGATATCACACTCATCTAAATTTTTTATCGGAAGAAAGAAAAAAAAAAAAAAAAGACAGAGAAAAGAAAATTCTGAATTTTGTCTTGATGTGTTATGTGGCCAATTCCCATAAGTGTGAATTGCAAAGCGTGCAATGAAAAGAAGCAGCCCCACACACTGAGGGATGGAACCACACTTCTAGGGAGGGACCAAATATATATAAAAAAAATCCTTTTGACAGCAAAATAAAATATTTTACTCAATTAATATATAAACATTAACATTTATGTGAATTATATATTTTTTATATATACATAACTAATAAATTAAATATATTTTTCCTAACAAAATTCCAAGTGTCACTAATAACTTTTGTGAAGTTTATAATTACAGTTAATATTTACTCATAATTAAGCTGCTTATGACCATATAATTATCAAAGGAGTTATGTAGGAAAAAAAAAGGAGAAGATAATAAATAAAGAACATTTAATGACATGTGTAAAAGAAAAAGTTGATAAATAATTTAGAATAGAAAAAAAAAAGTTGGAAAACTAGGGGGCCCTTACCTTATTCATGGATCCATATCTTGACATGTTGTTGTGCAATAATTGAAAGCATTAATATTTTATAGGGTAGTAGATATAGCTAGAAAGAAGCTATGCCCTAGCCACAAATGCATGGATATGTCTCTTCCTTTTCTATTCTCCTTTCCTTTTAATGGTTTTTGTTTGTTGTGAATGGTGTCTAGATTTGCTAGTGTGTTCCATTTTCACCACCACAGTAACACATTTCTGAAACAGCAGGAGAAGAGAGACAAGACCTTATACCCTTTAGCGAAATTTAAGCAAAATCCAGAATCTGCCAGATTTTTGATGACACATGCAGTAGTGTTGCTCTATAGGTAGATGTTATGTTGGATCTGACTCTACTTGTCCTTTCACAAATCAAATTATTTGGGGATCATATGTCTGCCATATTACTATTTTTCTTCTGACATTAATTAACAGATTCACCTGGCCTCAGTAGTCTATCAAACATTAATCCTTGTTCTTTCATTATCACACAGTTTTCTTTTTCTAATTTTTTTCAAAACCCTCAAAACTTCAAAAGTCAACGTTCACACAAGATTATGTGAATCATATATTCTTGTTAAGCATGTGGTAGGATGAAAAATGAAAAAGAGAATCACGTTAGAAACAAGTAGATACAAAAGTAAATTAGGGTTTTTCACTTATTTCGTGCCTTTCGTGACTGTCATAAAAAATAACTCTTATCTGCATAACTTTGTCTTATCTTCACTAGGAGAACGGGAACAATCAGAGG
>Ga0099825_1006452_pt1 | contig 14662 bp, 3 predicted proteins | sample SiratroredBW_FD_76838 | JGI IMG/M metagenome (GOLD analysis project Ga0099825, IMG submission 76838) | Root nodule microbial communities of legume samples collected from California, USA - Siratro red BW | ecosystem: Host-associated > Plants > Roots > Nodule | place: USA: California | collected... | reverse complement strand
TTTTTTTATTTTTTTTTTTTTTTTTTTTTTTTTTTTTTTTTTTTTTTTTTTTTTTTTTTTTTTTTTTTTTTTTTTTTTTTTTTTTTTTTTTTTTTTTTTTTTTTTTTGTTCTTTCTCTTGGGTCAGTCTACTTTCCGCGTAATCAAAAGTTTAAAGTTACCTATTAGAAAAATATATTTTACACACGCTGCGTTTTACTAGATGCAAGCTCTAAAGTATATAGATAAGCAAAACTAATTGACTAAAGGGCGTTATCATTACCGTGGTCTGAACTTCTTCTAAAATAATGGGAATTATCCTGTATGAGCCCTTTTTCTGTTATAACATCGACTGAGCAAAAAAGGAATAATGCATCTTACTGAAGTTTTATTTGGAAACAGCATCGGTTCAAGGATATTTGAAGTCCTAGACAAAAATTTACGTTTGGGATCCTTTAATAGTGTAAAATGGGTATATTAACTAATTCTTCGATTTTTATTTTATTTTTCCAATTTAAAATGATATATTAAAATTTCAGGTAATAAAATATTCAGTTATTTATTTTTTCTTGAAAAATTTTTAAACAAAAAAATTATTTTATTAATTTTGAATTTGATTTTTTTCACTAAAATATGTTCAATAGAAATAACTAAAAGATATGTATATTTGGAGAGAGAGAAACTACGGGTTTATAAAATCTAAAAGGAATTATGAACTGAAAGTTTTTAATGTAAATATATGCATATATTGTTAGAGGGGAAATTTGAGATAATGTTAAGGTGGACCCTAACCTAAGGGCTAAAGTTGAGGAATAAGATTGCTTGAGATGAACTCGATCCGGTTGTTATTCCATAACTTCAAGTCGGAGAGAACATAAAAAAACGTGTGAATCAGAGACTAAAGACTGTTGCTACCCAAACCATTTGTCGGCTGTTTTTTCTCTCTCTCTCTCCCTGTGTCTCGAGAAGAGGACTCAACATTCTTAGAAATGGAACTGCGTTGCTCACAACCAACGTGTGAAGTTCCACTATTTACTCTTCTCTACTTGTTTTGGCTTTTACTAGTATATAGTTTATGATAGAACACACCACCCACTCTTTGATGCCCAACCAAAGAATTCTCTAGCTGAATCAATGAATTCTGAATAGTATGCCGTCAAATTTCAACCACAGACATAATGACATATAATGACGCACACTTCACTATCAGCCACTAATCATATTTATGATTACCTTACAAAGAGCTCAAAGAAAATAAAAACATATATTATTCACTACTAGTTAAATTTGTCTCTGTTTTAGTTATCAGAAGTTTGTTCCAAAATTAAAAGAATTAATTATTTTTTATTCTATAATTTGTTTATTTTATTTATTTAGTCTTATTATTGATAAAAATTATTAACCAAGTCTTTCTATTTTTAATATGCAATAATTTAATATTTTACACAATTAACAATAAAATCACTAATAAACAAATCTTAGTAACTTTTATTTACTCGTAATATAATTTATATTCATTATATAGTGACAAACGATAAAACTAATAAAATTAATTACAACAAATAAAACCATCACATTGTTGCATTTTTAAAATTAAGGAACCTTATTATATTCTTAAAAAAAGATACATTATTGCATTTTAAATTGAGGGATTGAAACTTATATTGATTGAGGTACCAGATGAACAAAAGCTAAATAAATAATAGGAAAAAAAAAAAACTTACTCAAGGCAAAGTAAAACTAAAAAATCTTATTTGAATTTGCCTTAAAACTCAGTTTTTGACGTAGAAAATTAACGTTTACTGTTCAAGCGATACTTTTTCCGATTTTGGTTGAAAGAAATCACCACAACTTAGTTATTAACGAATTGTAGGAAAATAGTCATTATTTTTATAGCTCATATACGATTAAATTTATTTAAAGAGAAGAATAACAACCATTTATGAGAGTATTTCGAAGGAGTTAAATTTGTACTAACCTTTTGAGTAGTCTATTCTTGTGGAAACCTTGTCTAGGTGTTTGGTTAGTGCAAAGCTTGGTGGTGCAGGGAATAGACCGGTGGATCCAGTGGCAAATATCAGCGAGGGCAAAGGTTCGGCGGTTTGTAACTGAAACACCATGAACAGACGAGAGGACTGCAAAGTGATGAAGGTTGAATTGGCTATCACTTGTAGGTTGCCCTTATCAGGAACCACCTGATTTGGAGTGACCCCACCAAGATAATACTGCTTGATCCCTCCACTGGCTCCTCTTGATGCCACCCACCCCACCATGGCACTTGAACCAACCATGCCGCCACTGACAGAGAATCCCATAGCTATGTAAGAATTTGTGTCTGGGGTTGAGAGAATGAAACTCCAAATGTTTGCATAAGTCTGAGCATACTGCAAAGTTTACACATGGATTATTAGTATATATACATGTGGTGCTATTGGAATAAGGTCATATACATGTGATGAAATCAAACATGAAGCGCTTACTCTGAGAATGAAACTTTGGGCATCCCAAACAGAAAGGCAGTGGAGGTTGGTTGTGTCAAAGGGGATAGAAACATTGAGGCTTAGGTTGCTGGTACACGAGTCTGCTTCTGGGCTTGCAAGGAAGAATGAACCAAGAAAAGTAATAACGAAGACAAGTCTTAGAGCCTTCATTTGTCTCATTATTATGCAAGTGGTGTCAGTTTGAAAGATGTGGTAAGCATGAGTAAGTCTTACTAATCTTATTGAAGCTGGGCTTACTATTCCTACTGAAGCTAAAAAGGGGAAAAATAAACGATGTAATGATTGTCATCTTGTAACTAACATGGTGCAGGGCCATTCTCAATTATGATCATAAATTGAAAACGAAGATTGAAGTACATAAAGATTAAAAACTAAAAATAAAAATGTCAAATTGTATCAACGCATAGGGCAAGCTTTTTGTCGATTGAAGTCCGCCTAGTGTTTCACTCACCTGATTAAAGACAACATGAACTCATACGTAATGCAAATGTATGTAAAGAAACAGAGATGTAGGGTAAAATATAGGAAAAGCAAATATATTCATACTTCAATATGATACAGCAACATATTCCATTATACAGTTGTACATTCTTCCAATAATAAATAAAATGATAAAACCCAGACTCCAAATACATGGCAACAGGCTTGGGTCAGCTCCCAATTCCCAAATAATACTTTCAACCATCACTTCATTCTTTCTCGGCCAGACTTTAGCACGTCTCGATCCACAATCCAAATGTCCAAGTCTTCACTCTATTCACTTGTCTCCAAATTGATAAATGGTACAACATCTAAATTTTTTTTTTATTCATGTGCGTTTGTTCTTTCGCAAGGTACAGAAATTACAGATAGAAGTACAGTACTAAAACCTTATAGAGCTGCATCATCAGAGACCTGACTTTGAAGTTCTTCGCGCCCTACAGACCCATAGATGATTATGGCATTAATAAATTGCAACGGATTTTCCTAATCCAACATAATGATCAATGTTTTCATACAACTTTGGGCCGAATTCAACAGATAAAAAAGAAATTCATATTAAAAGGTATGTTTAAATCAAAGAAATTTCACTACCTAGGTAAAAAATACTTGACAATAGAGACAGCAATAAAATAGCAGCAGATAACAATTACAGACTGCCTAATATCTCGAAAGAAACCAGGAAAAAACCAGCTCCCTCTAAAGGGAAGATCCCCTTTCCAAACTCACTATAATTTTGAAATTTAAGGTAAATTTTTGTAGCAAATTAGCAACTAAGTTGAACACCGAGTCTAAGAATACTAGGTACCGATATTTAGGAATCTCTTGTTTTACATCAACTGTTAGTCTACTTACTCTTTTGGGCCTGTGATATGCCCCTGCTTAGGTATACCTCACAATTTTAAAACATTAATTTCTAGGGTATACTCTATCACATGTTCTGAAAAGTCTCACATGCTTACAAGCATGTACCAAACATTGGTTATACCCTTGGAAATTTCATACCCATTGATCGTAGGCATCTTTATCGGCACCGGGATTCTCACTCAAAGACACTACTGGGATTGAGATAGTATTCACGTAATTGAGTAGTTTGCAGACTAACTACCATAATTTCTATTATACCAACAACAAAAAATTCCATTTCTATTAGTTATCTTCAGCCAGGTACGTGAGAGGGTAAGGATCCTGTGGCAGTTGGAGAGGGACAAAACTGTTTTCAAGTGATTTCTTTGCCCAAAAAAAACTTTCTTGGCTCCCCAGTTGTTTTAAGCCCAGGACTACTTCAAGGGTGTAGCATTAGCAATCTTGGATTTGCAAGGACTGGGAAGCCTTTAGTTCAACCAACAACCACTTTCTTCGTTTCTAGCTGCTGTTGGGGGACGCCCACCCACCCACAATGGTTTATTGAGCTTTATTTGAGGATTTCTTACAACACCCCAAATTGTACTCCTTGTTTTCTCTTTAATAAAATCTCTTCCATTACCAAAATAGAAAAAAATTGCTTTCTCTCTGAGTTTTATTGCGTACGAAAGTATCTAGATGTTGGTAGAAAAGTGAAATATTTGCTAAGACGTTCCAACATGGTAAGGGATTCATATGGATAAATTAGGGCACAATCAGCATGTTTAAGAAAAAAGAAAAAACTGCCAATAAACAAATCAATCTGCGGCCACCTGGAACAAGTGTCAATACTCAATAGTTCAATCCACATTAAATTAATCTAACCAAACACATGCCTCAGGATAATCAATTTCAGATTTTCCCACAAAGTTCAATAAAATATTAACCATTCTCCAAACAAATGCTTCATGTTAACTAAAATAGACTACTGTCCAGCTCCTTCATCCTAATCCATCGGTCACTAATATTAATATGTAAGTTACAGAAAATTAGTTTGGTGGCTAGAGCAACTGTAACAGAACTAATAATAAGGATATAAAAGACGAAACGGCAGTGAACTTACTGACTGAAACCGGCTCAGGCAAGCTAACATATTTGGGACAAGATCCTTTTGAAGTAACCATGTCAATCTTAATGTCAGAACTAACAGCACAATCTCGTGGCTGCAAAAATGTCTAGAATTAATAATAGCCAAATTACTGGTTTTGAATAGAATACCATGCATGAAATCATAGAATTAATGGGGAATCTGTCATAATGTACATGAAAATTTTTTTACCAGTAGCGTATTTCTTAAATTTCTAAAAACAATCCAAATTTCTATAATTTTATAAATTTTGAGTTAAATATCTGTGTCATACAGGTCTAAGACATCTCAATGATCTCACAACTATTACATATGTCTTATGCAGTATTACTTCAAAATTAACCAGAGGACAATACTCATATCAATAATTGAAATTCTAGCTACCACAGACTGAATTATTTATCTCTCAACTCATCAATTGATATCTAAATATGGCAATCACCCACCATAAATAAGACAAATATTTATACATATTTTAGTTTCTTGTGTGCTAAACATATATTACAGAGTAGAGCAGATTTCATACCTGGAAGTCCTTGTAAAAGCATAGGCGAAGTTCCTCAATAGCATCTCTTGAGCAAATTATTAAAGGAGATGCATGAAAAGCATTCTCAATGGCAGATATAATGCCTCCAAGGGGATACCTTTCTGTATTAGAGGGAACATATCCAGCTTCAAATAGAACACTCTGGAGAAGTGTTGGAAAAAACAATAGTCAGAGTACGTCCCAACGCAGGCAAGCATCAGTTCTTAACAATCAAAAGTTTTACAAACACAATTGGTAATCATTCTGAAAACAGAGTAAACACCAAACCAATTAAGGAGTTTTTCAACAATTGAGAACCTGTGACCAAGATTTTAAGTCTTCAATGCCAATTGATAAGATGGCAGCCCAAGTTGGCAACAAAATTTTGGTATAACTAAGGCTTCTTGCATGTACTCGGACCATACTACACCAGCAGACTAATTGGAGTGGTTCAGCACATAAGAAAAAAGAAAATGTAATCGGTGCAGAACAGAGCAAAAGATCACTATATTCAGTAGAGCCAATTTGTGAGAACAAAGAGGCAGAATGGAAAAGAATTAAATATTCCCAGAGTATTTGAGAAACCCTAAACTCTCCTCAAAATACTTCCTACTCTGAAACTACTCTCTCTCCTGCGCTAGCTTCTCCTTTATAGCCAGGGCCTAACTATATCTCACATATTCTCAAATGCATTATGGACAAAGAGACCACTAATAAATGAATTAATCAATCAATAGACCAATTCTATCAACCGGAGGGAGGTTATTATTGGTTAAACAATCCATTAACCAGCACTGAAATGTTATAACTATTGAAGGAGGAATCATGGGATGCCTGACTTATTAATCAGTATACAAATTTTATTAGTTTTTAGGGTTATGGAAGTGAGCAAGATAGAAGTAAAAAATAACAGTTGCATTGAATAATAACCTTTAATTGTATAACTATTAGTATTCAGTAAAGCAAGTTTGATGTTTTATCTATGAGGAAAGTTGATAACGATCAATGCAACGGAAAAACATAGAAATTTACTACTAATTAAGCTATCAATGTCCTTTGATCATATTTCATATGAAGTCATTACCTACAGAAAAACCACAGAAATTTCAGGTACAAAAATAATAGATTTTACAAACTTACGGTAACATTGTATTTGAAATACAGATTCAGAGTTCCCAGAAAATAATCATATTCATTTCGAAATACAGGATAAGAGCACGTGCCATGTTTCTCTGCAAATGAAATTACAGTATTAGAAAATAGGAATATTAGTACAAGAAAACCATACCATTTTGCCTCAGAAAACAACAAAAAAGTAAAAGCAAAGATGTATTTGAAACTTTGAACAATTTGTTCCGGACCAATTTAACACTAGGTACAACTAACTCTATCCACAAGTTGGAGATTTTAGGAAAACAACACAATATTACACAAGAAAACAATGAATAAACTCGTGAAATCAAGTAAGCAAGCAAAAGCTACGAAAGATTATTACCCCACTGCCGATGCAAGCCAGGTGTGATAACCCGGGAAGCGTGATCCAAAAAAGAAAAATTAGAGTCCATAATAATTTAAGGTTGAATAGGAAACTAATTAATTCCAACAACCACCTCATGAGCCCAAAATGATCCTTTCCCACCATGGCATACTGATGGCTTGCCACAGCTCAATGATGGCCAATATTGCTCTAAAGCATTAGTCAAAGTCGATATCTACACAGAAGATGAAACAATGGTGAAAAATAATGCAACCAAGTTAATAGAAGACACCAAGTTGTAATAGTATATAAAGGTAACATTAATACAACGAATCAAAATACAAACAATTAACACTGAAAAGGATTAAAATATTGCAGCTTTGAGATAAATAAATAAATAAAAAAAGTGTTTTAGCTTTGTTCAATCAATAGTTAGTACTTTATCGTGAACTGATTACCTAACTAAAGGCAATAGTCGTAAACTTTCCAGTATAACTATGAAAGGAAATTCAGTTCCATTCTTCACCAAATTTCAATCAGCCAAAGCATGAAACCAGCAAATGTTATGTGTGATCAAATGATTTGCAAAATAAGGCTGGGGAATATACCTCTTTCGGATTAAAACTGGCTCTAGTACAACAGGATGGCCAGGTTCCATCATTATAGTCAGGCCAGAGTCCATCTATCATACACGTAGATATAACCTGTTAAGCTATTTGTTGCTAGAATCTCCATACTCAACAGACATAAGCAAAAAGATCAATATGTTGTTTACCTCCCAAAACAGATTTCTTTTTAACAAACAAAGTAATCTAAAAGAAAATTATTCATGAGGAAGAAATGACAGACAAAAGAATTCATGGAACGAAACAAAAACTAAAAGTCATACTTAAAGCTAATTTCTCAATGAGTTAAAATATCAGTAGAATTTTACAATATTTTTCTAGACCGGACCAGGGATTCACACCTCAGAAGGAGATATTAACTCAAAACATAGTCAATGCAAGTAGAAAAGTTCAAGTAAAACAAGCAATAAGTATTCCACATGGTCTTCGACATAGTGATGTCTTTACATACTTATTTTCATTAAAAAAAAAAAAAAACAAAGAATTCCACACGGTCTAAATTTACAATAACTTCAAAAGGAGAAATTAACTCAGAATATAGTCAAAGCAAGTAGTGAAATTCAAGATAAACAAGCAACAGGTATTCCATGCAAACTAAACTTAGAACAGCAAATTCAGAAGGAGAAATTAACTCAGAACAACTACAAGCAATAAGTATTCCATGAGGTCTAAATTCACAACAACAAGCAAAAAGTATTCCACCGCCACGATAGAGCCGCATTTGAAACCTAATACTCACGTATGGTGAATACTTTTGGAGAATTGGAGCTGCAATCAGAAACGTAAACATGTCAGCCTCTCATCAAGTGCTTCACATAAGTTGCATAATAAAATAATATATACATAAAACTTACATAAAGTTCCTTAGCTACCTTTGGCATTATTCTGCCATCACAATTAGTGTTTTATTTTTCTAATTCGCCTAGGTTTGCATTAAAGATCAACACAAATTACCGAAGCAAAATTCCAATTCTGATCAGAGACTATCACGAAAAGTAGCTGTAGACCTATAACTAACTTTTTTCAGATCAAAAATCCATTTCATAGAGTAATTATTATCATCAACAACAAAAGAGAGAGTTCAAATTCGACCAGAACGGCACAATACAACAGATAAATCACTCCACGTTTTTAAGTCAAAGGAACGAGTAAAAATGCAAAATGATGAAACCTAACAATTGAGGCAATGGAACGTACGGAATTAAGAAATGAAAAGGAAGAAGTGCTGTAAATTACTATATTACCCTCTGCAGCAACCGTTGGAAGGACAGCAACTGCGCGTGCGCAGGCAGTAAGTGCCTGGCCATTGCAAGGCCAACGCGAAATAGTCAAACTCTCGCTGAGCATCGAACGACGCAACCGGCGCGGCGCGTGCTGGAGGCGTCGCCGGCGCTGTCAGCGCGAGAATAGCGAGCACCAGCCACGAAGTCAAGGGAGGCATCGTTCGTTTTCCGTTGGATATTTTTGCTCCGAATAAATAGAAGAAGATAAAGAGCAATAGGCTATATATAGTAGTAGAAGAAAGGGGAGTTAGTTTGGCATGTGCATTTAAAATCATTTGCACCCTTCTCGAGTCTCACACGGAACTCGAATCAGGGCCTCTTGTTTAGGGTATATTCTAAAACATATTCATTTAACATCAGTGTAATGCTTTTAAAGTATAATTTTAATTCGATAGAATGATTGTTTTTCTTTTAATATTATGGAATTCTCAATTTTATATATTTAAGCTTTACAATAACTAGTTGCTTTAAAAATGTATAAATTATATTATTATTTACTTTTATAATTATTATAATTCAATTTATGATCAATAATTTAAATTATATTTAAGATTAACTTTTCCTCTTCATAAAATCTTTCAAACTAAATTACTTCAATAATCAAATTAATATTTTGGGTAAATTTACTAAAAACTGGTTCTATGAGAATTAATTTCATTTTAAAACAAAACAAAAAAACCGTTACACGAGAAAAACGTTATGCAATATATGAAGTTGAAAATAAAAACCTTAAACAACAATCACTGGATACAAATTTTTAATTCATCGAAAAATAGTTTATTTTTTCATAAAAAAAATACAAAAATTAAACTATTATTCTAAACATATTTCTGAAATTGTAAATATTTTTTTATCTCAAAAATAGTTGAAATCAATAAAATATTTTTTCGAAACATGTTCTGAGATTCAATATAGCAATTGAGATTAAAAAATAAATAAAATGTTGTTATTTTTCCAAATTTTTATTTAATCATTATCAATACTATTATTTTAACATGTTGTGTAATGTGGAAAATACGTATTTGTTTTATATAACCAAATTTTTAATAAATAAATAAATATTTTTAACATATAAATTATATTGTATTTAAAATTCATAATAAATAAATATCTTTAAACATATAAAATACATTTTGAATTTACTACAAGTATTTTATATTGTAATAATACAAGGTTATTTTAACTATTGATAATTTATTTTTTTAAAGTATTGAAACTTATTTAGTAAAAATAGATATAAAAACATTCGTCATTTAGAAACACATTACCAACTCCAATACTTTTTTCTCAATTAAACATTTTACATAAGTAGAAAAAAAAATCCTCTCAGATATCTAGGTCTATATATTTTATTTTCTTGATAGATTGCCACTTTTAATTCCTTTTATGACTAAAGTAAATTTGAATACTTTTTTAAAAATATAATAGTTAAAAACCTTCTATCTTAAATATTATTTTTATAAATATTATAAATTTAATATATAACTTATATATAAAATATTTTTATTGTTATGATAATAATTATAATATAAATTAAGTAGTCAAAGTCATTATTTTTTGTAAGACTCGTTTTAGTTAAAAGAAGAGGATAATAAAAGTTTAAAAAGTATATTATATATTTTTATTCTCTTAAAAAAAAAAAACATAACATAACATGCAAGTTAAAAAAGGTAGGGAAAGACAGGTTATTGCTTTATATTTTTCATTCAATCATAAGAAATAATTTCTAGGGAGTGAATATAAAAAATATTTAAAAATTTTTCTCTTAAACATCTCTTCAATTTCTTTTAATTTTTATTATATTTAAATTATATGTATGAATATTTATTAAAATTAATTGACATGCATTGTAGAAATTAAATGACGTACATTATAACATTATATGTATGTATGAAAATATAAAAAATTTGGGAGACACAACGTCTCCTATCCTTATAATCTTTCATCACTATCTCTAGTTCTTAATAACTTTAACGTCGAATAATGTTCTTCATAATGTTTTTCCAGATTCTTTCATATTCCAATTCTCCATGCGATTATTAGGGCAAATGACATTATCTCTGTTTTTTTTTTTTTAGCTTATAGGCTTTGACGCAGTCACCGGAAGATCGGCAATGATAGAGATGTGGTGCTGAGGGTTTCCCACACGGAGGTTTCAGGAACTTGACGAGACGATGTTCCTTCTTTCTATTTTGCTTTCTGGTGTGGTTTTTTCTCGCCCTTATCAGTAGCAGACTTTGAAGTTTGTTTCAACGGGTTTTAGTAGCTATTAATATTTGTACATTTGGAGGACGAACAGGACATACGAGGTTGTTCTTTTTTTCTTGTTTAAAAGATGCAACTTTGATTTCATCTAGGTTTCTTTTGTTTGTTGGAGAGTCACTCCACTTGAGAAGGGCTTTGGCCACTTCTAGGTCTGTGTTATTGCACACTAGTGTGAAGTGTATGAGTCAGGTGGAACCTAATCATGGTACCCTCACCCTCTCTAGCATAGGTTTCCAAACAGAAACTGAAGCTGAGAATAGAAACACATTTAATAAGGTTAAGCCATTTGGTTCACCCTCTGAGAATCTCAAGAACAAAGGAAAGCCATTTGACATTAATGAGAAGAAGAAGAAAGCAGTTAGGGTTGTAGAAAAACAGCAAATAGAGTTTGCCCCTTTTGCTGCAAAGTCATTTCCAGAACTTGGCCTCCCACATGTGTTGATTGAGAGACTAGAGAAGGAGGGTTTTTGTGTTCCTACTGAAGTTCAGTCTGCTGCAGTTCCCACCATTCTGAACAACCGTGATGTCATAATTCAGTCTTACACGGGTTCAGGGAAGACCCTAGCTTATCTGCTTCCAATTCTCTCGGTTGTTGGACCACTGAGGGGGAAAGGTGGTGATGAGAATGGGAAGAAGTTGGGAATTGAAGCAGTGATTGTTGCTCCTTCTAGAGAGCTTGGAATGCAGATAGTGAGGGAGTTTGAGAAGGTGTTAGGAATGGATAACAAGAGAGTGGTGCAGCAGCTTGTGGGGGGTGCCAACAGAACCAGGCAGGAAGATGCTCTCAAGAAAAATAAACCTGCAATTGTTGTTGGCACACCTGGTAGGATAGCAGAGCTAAGTGCATCTGGGAAACTTCGCACTCATGGATGTCGATATTTGGTATTAGATGAAGTTGATGAACTCTTGTCATTTAATTTCCGGGAAGACATGCACCGGATATTGGAGCATGTAGGGAGGAGGTCAAGTGCAGAACCAAACTCAAATACTGGAAAAACTGAGCGTCAGTTAATCATGGTTTCTGCAACTGTACCCTTTTCTGTTGTAAGGGCAGCTAGAAGCTGGGGTTGTGACCCTCTTCTTGTCCAAGCTAAGAAAATTGTGCCACTTGAAACTGTCTCTCCCTCTGAGCCTGTCAGTTTATCGCGGTCTTCTTCGCCGAGCTCGGCTATGCCATCTCAAGCAGCGGTAGAGAGTCTGCCTCCTGCGCTGAAACACTATTACTGTGTAACAAGGCTGCAGCACAAAGTTGATATGTTGAGAAGGTGTATTCATGCACTGGATGCCAAATTTGTGATAGCTTTCATGAACCACACTAAACAGCTAAAGGATGTTGTCTTCAAGCTAGAGGCTCGTGGGATGAAAGCTGTGGAGTTACATGGGGATCTAGGGAAGCTTGCGAGGTCAACAACCCTGAAGAAATTCAAGAATGGTGAAGTGAGAGTTCTGGTGACGAATGAATTGTCATCAAGGGACTTGGATGTGGCAGAATGTGATCTTGTGGTTAATCTTGACTTACCAGCAGATTCAATTCATTATGCACATCGTGCTGGCCGAACTGGTCGGCTTGGTAGGAATGGTACAGTTGTAACCATATGTGAAGAGCCAGAAGTGTTTGTTGTGAAGAAATTGCAGAAGCAGCTGGGAATACCAATTGCGTCCTGTGATTTTTCAGAGGGGAAACTACTTGTCACTGAAGAAGAGAAAACAGTTAGCACTTCTAGAAGTTGAGGTGCTATATGTTTTACAACTTATTTAGTCAACGATGCAGTTTCCATGTTCCATTTTGATTCTTACCTATTGTACTTATTGACAACTTGTACATGAATGCACATTTGAAGTTGAGTAGACTGATAAGTGATAAGGGTAGCTGATATTTGTTTCACGGAACCACTAATTGATTCAATTAGTTATCACACTACTGGATATTGAGTTTTTGCCTTAATGTTTAACTGGAAATTTTGACTGAAAAATATCATTCTAGTTAAATTCGACTTTATTAACTGCAATTGTTCAGGATAGAAACATTTTTCCATTAACAATTGCAATTGTGGAAGGTCAGACAAAGGAGACTTTGATTTGGTTCTTCCAGCTGAAGAGCCAGTGTGTCAATTTGGTTCTTTCACCTTGACACTATAATTGCCACTAACATTGCAAACAGTGCCACAACCTTTGTCACTATAATAGGTTCAATGATTTAGTCTTATGCTTGCTCAATGCTTTTTGAGGAATTCTTCCTTTCAGATTTTTGAGGTTTCTTTTTAAATTATAGAAGTGAATGGCTATGAATGTGGAATTTGCTTTCACTTATTGCACTTTCTTCCTTTGACAACCGATGGTGGTATAAAATAAGTTTTCTTTAGCATTCAATGAATTGTTGCTAAAATTAGATTTTGGAAGTTGCTTAGTTACTAAAAGCTTTTGTTCTTTGGCAGTTTGAAGGCTAATAACTTTTCAGCTCCAGTTGAGAGATTTGTACTAGGCCCTATGGGATTTTTCCTTTTTTTTTTCTATTTTTCTATGAGATTTTTCTTTTATTCAAAAATTTGTACAGAAATTCTGGGATTTTGGCTCTTACTTTTTTTAACTCAATTAGGAAAAAATAATAGAATAAAGCAAAGTTTACTCTACGATGTTGCTAAATATAAGACTCATGCTTTAGTTTATTTTGTAGTAGAATATGTTTGTGATTGCAACGTTTAAGTCTCGCAATTGTAACGTTTAAGTCTCATGATAATAACCTATGAATTTTTGTTAAAAAAGTTGCTTATGGTAGCAAGTGAAATTGTCGTTGCAATGTTTCAGATTGTTGAATTCGATCATTATGTATCGTTTTTCCTCACTTCAATATTACATAACAAAAGCATTATGATCTCTCTGTAGTTTGGTTCCTAACACATTTTGAAATATTTCCGATGAAATTGTAAAATTAGTAAAAGCTAATTTTTTAATAAAAGATGAAAGGAGTAAAACACTCCTGGATAATATCCATAAATTTTAATGATGGAGGAGATAAGAATTAATCATCTCATGTTATGAATGGTTTACATAAAAGAGACTCTTGACTCACTTATAAATTGAGTTTTCTCAATTCATTCTATCATCAAGTCATTTAGTCATATAAGAGTTTTTTTGAGTAGTTTTTTTTATTCTCCTATGTATCAAGAGAGAAGTGTATTCTCCTTTTGTCAAGAGAGTGTGTTATTGTTATCTTCTTAAAATAGAGAGAAGTTGTAATTCTCAAAAAAAGTTATTGAGTTCTTTCCATATCTTATACAAATTTCTTTTCTTTTTCATCTCTATATTTTAGCTGCATCATTTGTCTGATACTAACAGTGGTATCAGAGCCAAAGGTTACTGATTAACTATTTTTCCGCTGCGAGTTACTGTATATTATAAAAAAAATGGCAGCTAGGTATGAGATTCAGAAATTCAATGGGAGTAATTTTTCCTTATGGAAATTGAAGATAAAAGCAATCATGAGGAAAGATAATTGCGTGACTGCAATTGAAGGTAGACCCATTGGGATTACAGAT
>Ga0099825_1006451_pt1 | contig 14665 bp, 7 predicted proteins | sample SiratroredBW_FD_76838 | JGI IMG/M metagenome (GOLD analysis project Ga0099825, IMG submission 76838) | Root nodule microbial communities of legume samples collected from California, USA - Siratro red BW | ecosystem: Host-associated > Plants > Roots > Nodule | place: USA: California | collected... | reverse complement strand
CAAAGTCGGTCCCACCCACTTTCTAGACCTCATTCTGTTATTTTTTCTTTGCCTCTCCTCCTATACGTAAATTGAAAAGGAATAATTTTCTTAATTTGTCCTTGATCTTCGTGGTGTCTAACAGAATGCAGATAAGAAGTAGCCTAACCTAAGCCCACAAATGATCATATGGCTGACAATATGAGCGCTGGAATTTAATATTAAACTAAGATATCCTACTAGCATCACCTTAACCACAACAAGTCGGGTTTAAGGGTATAATATTCCAACCCAGCGAGGTGGATATAGTTTGCAAATACTAAATTTAAAAGAACAAAAAAATGATACTTTATATCAAAAAATAAACACAGAGGCAGTGCCATGGGCAGTCAACCAGCGCTGAAAGAAGCAATATTTTTGAATGACATACTTGAGTGCTTACAACAGTAGAGGCCTGAAAAGACTTTGACAAAACAGAAGTTCTATAAAAGTGGATTCCAGGCACTGAAGCAACAAGGTGTCCTGTAGCACCTCTAAAGTCATACTTTGTCAGCTGTGTAATCCAGTAAGCCTGACTGGGAACATCAATAACAAGAGATGCCATAAACCCAGCCAACTGAGCAGCAAAATCACATTTTGCTTGATGAATGTCAGCATAGCCACTTTTTGGGAAAAGTGATGAAAAATCAACAGAAGTAGCATGAGGGAAATCTTGCCACCATATAGTGTTAGTCACACTGTTCCACTAACAAACATGAAAAATTGAAAAATTAATCAATAGTTTTGCCATGATAGTGAACAATGACATACAAACAACTTTGTAAACCTACAATAAGCATGACTAAATAAAGATACCAATGAAAATGCTAATATACATAATTTTACATTATGATACAAATGTTGTTATTATAGGCTTCGAAGTTTATACAAGGGACATTATGGCAATTGCAGTAGTCTTACATCTAAACATTTTACAAGAATAATTCTGAGCCATCCAATGTTTTTAAAAAAGTATCGTGTAAACTAACTTATTTGATTCCGGGGCCAATAGAAGATTTTTTTCTGCCGTCTTATGTTTTGCTCATTTCTTTATTTCACATTGTTGCTCCAAACAAATTTTGCACTGTTTTTAGTATATAAAATAAATCTCCAGAAAGACAATATACAACAGGTGACCCAAGTCTCTATGAGGAAGAGATACAAAAGAGGTTGGGATAACGAGGGTTATCCGGAACATTTATCAAAGAAGGAAAAACAACTAATAGGAGAAGGATTTGGTCAAGGGAAAGCATGATGGATGTAATAATAAAACTTAAGGCGGAAACCTTAGGTTGGAGGATAAATGTCAACACCACACTCTCTGACATAGTCTTTTGAACACTCTCTACTATTGGCTGAAATTTATTGCAAATCACAAATTTGTGGATGTAATCTTATTTAATGAAATTCATTAGAAATCACAACTTTTTAGAGTTTCGCATGTTACGGAGTTTCAATCCTAATTTTGTAGTTTTCAATAATTTTTAACCAATAAGAGACGTGATGGAGAGTACGCTCCTAGCACTCCTCTCTGTTGGAGAGGGGGATTCTGGCATGATTGGAGAGAGAAATGGAGAAGAAGGGAGGGATTTGAAAGAGAGCAAAGAATTTTGAGGAGAGGAGGTTAGGAAGGGTTCTATGTTGGAGAATAAATGCTAGCTGCTGACCGTGGGATTTTGTTAAGCACTGCATACTTGTAGTGTCACTGTATAGTGTACCATCCATTGGTTTCTGATTCTAATGTTGTTTAGTTCCTATCAGTGAGTATATAAGCATTATTGAGTTTTCCACCAAATTAGCAGACCTAATAATAATTCAAATACTACATAAATTATGATAGTTCAGTATTATCATTCTTAGTGTGTCTTAATATAGATACTAGAAGACCTTGGTACTCCTATGCTAGAAACATTTCATCTTATGAAGGCAATAAGCCATCAGGCATTTGATGTCTAAATAGCCAATGTAATCAATTAAGCACCTAAAACACATAATTTTTCTCTTCAATTTACCAGGAAAATCATGTATCAATGTTAATAACCAGAAGTTTGGTTACCTGCTTTTCCACCAAATTAGCGGACGTGATAACAATTCGAATGCTGTCTTTTCTTTGTAAAACAATCAACTTTGGATGATGGCAAGCAATCCCTTGTCTCTTGCGGTCATTACCGAATGCTATGGTTTCAGGGAATTGGGGATACCTAATATCCAACAACAAAGACATTCAAAATAGGAGAAATAAAGTACTGAATCCCAAGGGCGTAATTTAAGCTGCATATCTCCCTCACCCTCGAAAAAAATTTCAAAGAGAAAAAAACAAACGTACACTACAACTAGGTTAGGATAATCCTGGTAAGGCACAGATAATCTGTCCTCGGGTTTTGAGCTCCAACATCTCTCGGTATTTTGGCATGCAATCGTAACTGGAAGGTGAAAAGGAATCTTGCAATATGTCAAGAACCTAGCAAGAAACTTCAGTTAGGATACATTGCCAGCCAATCTAAAACACAAGCAAGAGACAACAAGAGGAAACACAAGCAAGAGATAAAAAAGGGAGCAATATGAAAGGAAAGCAGTACATTGAAAAATTTTAGGTAATCACACCATTTTATGTCACTTGTAAACGTTGCTATAAATATCCTTGAAACGCTTTCCAAAGGGTGAATAAGTTCAGGAAGAGATATCGACCGATGACACGCCGAGGAGCCATGGTTCATAAATTCAAGGCGGTTCAGGTAAAAATTCTTGCCAGGCTGGGGATAAACATTGTCGCTGTCACTGCCAAGCTTTCCCTGACAGTCACCACCAAGAGAAGAAGGATCATGATTTTCCTTCCCTGAAGAATCTAACACCACCTTTGGATTGCGAACCTTATCAGCAACATCAAATCCAAAGTTTGCATCCAAATCCACCCTTTTACTTTCACAAAATAATCCCAAACTTGACTGCACTTCAGCATTGCAAGGGGCACACATAGATTCATCACGCACAACACACAACACAGGATCATTACTAAGCAATATATCTCTGCACCTATCAAGAAGAAACCTTCCCCTCCCAACAACTCCCTCATACCTTGAAACATTATCCTTCAGTGCAAAAACCCTCCTGTTCCTTTTCCCGCTCTGCGAACCCGATAATGTTTTCAATCCGTCAATTTCACCATCACGCCCTTCGAGATCAATTCTCTCAACAACAAACCCAACTCCGTTCCCAACCCCACACGAACCGTTCTGGTTCCCACAAACCAGCGAAACCCTATCTTCAACCGATAATTCCACCGCCGTTCCTTTCTCCATCTCGACGCCGTTCACGAAAACCCCGTTGGAAGCTTCTCGAAGCTCGAATCCATGGTTGTTTCCTTGAGACGACGTCCTCGCCCTTTTTCTGAACTCATGGACAAGGCGCCACGTGGCGGTGGAGTCGTCGTTCAGAAGAACGCCGTTGAGGATGTAGAGTTTGCGGAGGGAAGAGTCGAAGAGGAGTTGACAGTGGCGCTTGCTCACGCGCCGGTCGCGGAAGACGAAGCTGCAGTCGCGGCGGCGGCGCCCGATCGTGTAAGGGTGGTCGGTGTGGAGGCGCATGAAGTCGCAGGGCAAAACGACGGCGTTTTGGGCGGATGAAAGGAGAGGGACATCGAAGTGTTTTAGAAAGAGTGAGATAGTTTTGGGGCTCTTGTCGGAAGAAGACGGAGAAGGAGAATCGTGCGCGAAGGGTCTCTTGTGATTGTGATTGAAATTGGGGTTCATCACGGTGGAAGATTCCATTGAAGAATTGGAAGAGGAGAAAGAAAATTTTGAAATTGAGAGTGTGGGAATTAAACTAACTGTAAAAATGAAGAAAAACAACGAGTTTTCGCTCCCACTATTTTCCCTCCAAAACACTTAATTTTGGAAATTACGGGATTAGGTTTGGCTAGGGTATATGTTCAATTTCAATTCTTTACTGAATATTTTTCTAAATTTATATACTATTTTTATATTGTCTTAGGCTAAAATGAAATTTTATTTTAGTTAAATATAAAAAAAATGTTAGTAATATATTTTATATCATATGCTTTCTAGAAATTAACTAAATTTGTTAAAAAAATACAAAATCGTTAGATCAAAAAACTCTATAATTTACCTTAAATTTCAAATAATAGCTTAGAGTTTTTTTGGATTCCAGAGTCAACAGAAAGTGTACTGTAAAATAAATTTTAAAACTGTGTCGAAAACATTTTTTTATTAGAAATTAATAAATATCCTAAAATCTTATTTTAATTTTCTAGAGTTTCCATGACGTTTATACGACAAAAACATGTACATAATATTGGACGCCCCCAATTTTTTTTTCCTTAAAGTCAAGTTTTGGAATAAAGTATACATCATTGCATCAATCAAGATAAATGATTATGAAAAAAAAAGTAGTTTGATATCTTTTTTTCTTCTCACTCAACTATTTGACAGCTCTGTTTGATAATGTAATATTAAATTAAAATATAAATTAAATTATTCAATAAAAATAAAATAGTAAAACAGTCGTGTAAAATTAAAGGATTGTTAAATATCATAATCCATTTGTCATTGACACTGTTGTTTTTGTTTTCATTCATCACTTGTTTGCGCTATTCACACCACTCTTTTTCATCACTACACGGTATATTCTTTTTTTAGAATTGTTTATTGTTCCGAGGATCAACTTGTGAAATGTTAAAAACTGAGTTATAAAACTATGCAATATATATTTTAGAAATTAAATTTTGAAGCTATCTAAAAATATATTCATAGGTATTTTGATATTTAATTTATAAAATGTTTTTGTTCGTAATTTTGTAATTTGAATGTGGATTGTCACCAAACTATATAGCAAATTTTTTAACAGTTCATTTACTCATTTTACAGGTTTATGATGCTTGATGGTGCATTTAAATAAAGGTTTTTATTGTTTGTTAATTCATGAGGTAAAACAAGTCAACAATGCATTCATCATGGAGAACACAGCACATGCATTTTGTTTCTTTACTTTCACTTTCCATGTATAATAATAATAATCATGGATCCATATTTAGTGGTGATACTATTAATTTGATTGCAAATCTTAACCTATTTTGCAGTAGGGCTCTAGCAATTTTGTCTCATTATCTGTGCTGAAGTCACAAGCAAACTTTGAAGTACTTTTTTTCATTTGAAAATGGAGAAATTTGTACATAAGCTTAGCCTGCCGACATTTTATAACACTTTTGAGACAGTTTTTTCAAGGAGAAATGAAGTACATATTGACAGTATAATTATACTGTTATCTAATCATGAAATATTGCGTATATGATCTATTTACTTTTGTCTTAATTATCTTTAAAATCGTGTCATTTCTAATTTCTGATTAATTAAAACTGAAAGTGTTTTATATTTTACATGCACGACTATTAGACTCGTTTTTTAACATTAAAAAAACATCGTTTAAAGCATGTAAAAATTCAAAGAAGAATCTTCGTTTAAACTATAATCATGTATTTTCTAAAGTTCGTATTATTTTTTAATTTTTAAACTTCTAAAAACATTTCATATTCAACAATTTTACAGAGAATCTGCAATTTTCTTTAAAGGTATATTTTTAATAGTTAAAGAATAAATAAATAAATAAATAAATATATATATATATATATATATATATATAAGTTATAATTATTTCTTTCTTTATTTTGATAAGATTTTTATCCTTTTTAAAAACATTTCTTTAGTTTTTTTGTTCTAAAAGTTTTTGTTGTTGAGTTATATGTTTCTATAATATATCACATATCTAGTGGATCAAGCTAAACAATTAAAATCTTGATCAAAGTAAGATATTAGTCACATATAACTCGATCAATCTATTTTCTTTTTTTTCATGCGAATAAGAATGTGAAAATAATGTTAATTAGATAAGTGATAGTTGATTTCTATTTATTTAAGCAAACAATTAACAACCGGAAAATTATGTTTTGGCAGCCAAAAGTTTAAGGGTGATTTTTAAATTCTTTTAAATAGATCATAGATTTATCAAATAATTTACCCTACTTAAAAAAAAAAAATCCCAATTTTTAAATAGGTGGAGGCAAATGGTATTACATGACTTTTTCATGGGTCCTCTCAAATGTGGAAATTTCAATACTTCTTTTACTTCTCTGAACTAAAAGTTATTGGAGCTTTGGGTGTGAAAGTTGAAGCATTTGAAAGCTGGAAAAGACCACTGAACATGGTTTCCTGGGCCATTCAATCAATTTGGTGCTTGCTTTTATGACCCAAAACATTTTTTCTAAGTGCATTTGGTGAGTGATTATCCCCACCAAACACACACATGTACCTTCACTTTCGCTGTCTTAAACTAAAGTCTTCGCACTTAGCTGTCTGTCTCCCAATAGATATATACAATACATTATCATATTGAAATTATTTTGGAATTCAGGAGTCCATACCTCTCTCTATGCTCATAAATTAATAGTATATTTCACTCGTGTGACTACATTAAAACTACTTTTGTTAAATTGTTATTTTGTCTGATTGTTAAATTTAAAATTAAAATTAAAAAATATATTTGAAATAAATAATATTGCATGACTCTATATCTCCTAAAAATTATGATTTGATAAAATAAAAAAAATTTACCTCCTAAAATATTTTTTTTGAAGGATGGTCTGGATTTAAATATAGCTTTCACATGGCTCTGTAATTAATATTTTCAGTTCTCTAAGTGAATTTTGAATACAAGATTTTCACGTAATTTTGACTAATTGACAATTTTCATTTTACGCATACCTTTTTAAATGTTTTAGAAACAATTATTTGACATCTTTTATTTTTTAAATTTAATTATGTTTATTTTAAGTTAAGTTTTGAGTAAATGGTTTTTTAGGCTTGAATTTTATTTCTTATTATTTTTGCACTTTTTGTTTTTGTTTTTATTAAATTTGAAGGTATTAGTTAAAGGATTGTGTTGGAAAGAAGTTAGGATATAAATGTCCAATTAAAATGAAACTAGTCAATTATGCTTAAGTTATCTAAAAGAATTCTTCCAATATTTATGCTTTTTATTATTTAATTAAAGAATGCTATTTTTCTCCAATAATTACTTGTTTTTTTTATTATAGTTGAGAATAATTATTGAATTCTAAAATTAATAGGGATCAATGAATTGATCAACTAATACCTTTTATGCATAGTCTTATAACAAAGTAACTTGATTACGGCAATCAAGGTATTATTAGTAGAGTTAAGAGACTTGAATTTTCTAGTTTAAGAGATAAATGTTAAAATAATATAAGTGGGTTTGAGTAACTAATATACATAGGATTCACATTAATATAATGTTTTTTCTTATTTATAATCAACTCTTGTAAACTTAAATATTTTTTCTTTAAAAAGGTAGGCTAACAAACTAACATGTCCAAATTTGTCATGGTTTTGTCTCATTCAGTGAATGTTCTATCAAGTTGATATATTAAGTAAGACAATTTGACAAATTAAATCACCTAATCAGTTTGTTGGATCAACTCACATTAACACGCGTACACGTATTATATATAAATGACCTAATCTTAAAACTTATTATACTTTAATTATCTTCTATGAATTTCTTATTTTATTAATAATATATATACATATTAATGTGTGAATGACAAATATAAATAATTTAGTTAATCTAATTTCTGAGGATGTTGTAATATTAACGTGTACAATTACGATGTGATATGCTAAAAAAAGAAGAAAAAACAAAGGAACAACGGGGCTTAACATACGACAACACTTGTAGTGAAGCTTTCATGTGAAGGAGAAAACACCAAGAAATTCCCATTATTTGCCAAAACAATGGTCATATGTTTCAGGAATCATTTGTCACTTTTCACAATACTTAGTGCATCAACTTTAACAGGTATCAAAGTTTGAAACATCTTCTCAGGTTAAGAAATAAGTGATTAGATATTTACATAAAAATTGACCATGGTCTAATTCTGAATGCCATCATACATCCATCAAACTAATTTTATTAAAATAAACTTTCATATCATATTAAAAATAATCTCAATTTAACTTAATACAAAATTAGCTTAAAAAAGAACATTTGTATTTATTTATATATTTATGGACAACTTGGACTTCTTTTGTATAGAATTTGAACTATAGTACTCTGAAGTCTGAAAAAAAATTTGACGCACAAAACAATCAGAAAAATGCTCCAACATTTGATACTATGTCTTCATTAAGAAAAGTGCTGCAACATTTGATACCGTTTTATCAAGTAACATGTTAAGTTACAAAAAAAGTCACAATATACGCAATATATAATATTATATATATTATTGCATACAAATAAAAATCTATATATAAAATCATAATTTATATATGAATACAAATTCATATATAAAATATTACATATAAATATAAATTCGTACGTAAGTTAAACAATACAAATAAAATATTATACACAAAAATAAATTTATATATGAAATAAACATTACACGCATATATAGATTCGTATATAAAACATACAAAATATTATTATTAATTAATATTATTGTTAATATTATTATTAATATTAATACTAATATTATTATTAAATTTTATGTTAATACTAATATTATTATTAATGTTAATATTATTATTAATATTAATAATAATATTGTTATTATTTTAAATTTTAAAACAGAAAATATCCAGCATAATTCACAAAATAAACATATTTTAATTTATATATAAACAAAAAATTTAAAAGGCATTTTATTTTGTCCATCAAAGATATTCTTAGAGGCATAGTTTTGTTAGAAGAAAAGAAAGAGCCAGAAATATTAATAAAGAAGATGTTTTTCATTAGTGTAATAGGTTACACAAATGATAATAATTTATTTGAGACATGAAGGAAAGTGATTAAAAATCAATTTACTCAATCAAGAGATTTGCACATACAACGTTGAGGGACGACACCTTGGCATTCGCCACCAGGATAACCTTTAGTGATACACTGATGATAACAGACTGCATTGGACAAGCACGGTCCCTGGAAGCCGGGGCATGGTACATAACCTAATGTCTTTGCTTGCACACCCACATCTGATTCATTATCATTTCATTAGCACAATATTACTATTTATCACGCTATTATATCATAATATAAATGTATATGTATCTTACCAGCAACTAAGACAAGGAGGACAAATAACATAAATCCGATTGTTTTCCTCTCCATTATTGAAGTTTGATCTGCTAATTCAGATTGATAAACTTGTTATTATAGCTTTAGCAGCTATTTGAGAGTGATGAAATTGTTATCTTTCTCTTTGTAACCTCTTTATATAGTATGAGAGCTTCACTAGTTTAGAGATATTTTCACATGCAAAAGAGATGTCATGTGTGTCAAACATTTAATTCCACTTAAAGTGATAAAGACTCACTTTCACTTTGAATGTCATTACAATTGTCAAACATTTTTTTATACAAACAATTTTCTTAATTTGAATAAACTCATTAATTAAAGATAAGAAATACTTTATAGAAGGGTATAATAATAATAATAATTATTATTATTATTATTTCTTAGATAAAAATAATCATTATATTATTATTATCATTATTATCCCTAAATGTTATTATTATCATTATTTTAATTTAATTTATATGACTTTAATTATAATTGTTGTTTCAATAATTATTATTATCATTTAAATTAAATTTGTATGAATTTAATTATAATTATTCTTATTATTATTGTCATTATTTAAATTAAATTAAATTCATATGAATTATTTTTATTATTATCATCATTATATTATTTTGTTCTAGTTTAAAATAAATTTGTATGTCTTAATTTTTTTTTATAGTTTTGTTAATTGCTATTATGTAATTATTATTATTATTATTATTAATTTGTTTGTTAATTGTTAAAGTAACAAACATGATACCAAATAATTAAAAAATAATTTGTTAATTATTATTATTAATTTTTTTGTTAATTGTTAAAGGGTAACAATAATAGTGTTAAATAATTAAAAAATAATTAGAGAGAGAAACATTTTAATTAATGTCTTTAATTGATATTGTCAACATATTATTTTTGTTTGACCAGTATATCTATCTAGCTAACAAGATTTTGCCCATTTTGGTAAATAAATAATTTTTTTACCATTTTAAGTATTAATATAAAAAATACACCAAAATAAGAAGGAAAACCTGAAAATACAATAGAAAGTAAATATGTTAAATGTAACAATTAAAAACCACAAGCTTTACACAACATCATGTCAAATGGTGTGTGAGTGATATAATTTTCCAAATGGAGTGTTTATCTCATTCTAAGTTGCATCTATGATGCTATTATATAAATAAGTGCAAAAGGGAACCAGACATGTTATTATTATTATTATTATTATTATTATTATTATTATTATTATTATTATTATTATTATTATTATTATTATTATTAATTTTATTAAAAATGTTATTACCAAAGTATGATTAGAGGAATCAAACTTAGGATCTTTTAAGTGTGGAAAAAAATCATTAATCATTAAAAAAATCTTTTAATTGTAATATTATTATTATTATTATTATTATTATGATTATACATATGATTATGATTATTAATATTATTAATAGAATTATTATTTTTATTTTTATCAAACACAACAATAATAATATTAATAATAATATAAATAAAAATAATATTAATAAGGAAAACTAGTTTTTACCTCAAATAGAGCTTTGTATTAGAATATTCGGATGAATGGGTAACATGGTCACCAATTTCAAAGCTTTCTTGCATAAATTATTTTTTCATGAAGGTGGATTGTTTGGATTTGGAAAATGAGTTTGATGAATTTGCTAGATGTATCTTGTTATAATGTTAAAGAAGTTTTTGGATAATATTTGATGATTTAATCATTAAGTGTTGTTATGATTGTGGAAAATTTCGGCATACTATTATTTATGGATTGAATGGGTATTGATGTCAATGATTGAAAGATGAAGTTCATGTCATACATTTGTGTGATAATGTATGAGTTATGCTTGTACATTAAGTATAACATACCTATGTTTAACAGAGATCCTCAAGCTTCACTGATGATCTAAGTCACATAGATTAAGATATCAGGTAGTGAGAAATTGATGAGGGAGTTCATACACATCAGACTGCTAGACACTCGGTATTGGATGTTTGAACTTACTTTGATCCTTTCTCTTATATTCGAATGACAATCTAAGTATTGGGTATTGGATTACTCCTTTCTCTTGAATTCGCTGGTAATTTAAGTCTCTGGTATTGGATTAGTCCTTTCTCTTAGATTTGGTGAATCTAAGTCTTGGGTATTGGATTAGATATTAGTCTCTGGTAGGGACATACTTAATGGGTTTTCCAGAAGGCGATAGGTTCATGTGTGACCTATGTGTATTGATGTGGTCCATGTGAGACTTCTGTATGATGTTTGACATGAGTACTTGAAATGAAAAATGAAAACTTGTATAGAAACTTCATATGCTAGACTTTAAGGAAATTCTTATGACTGATATACTTTGTTGTTTTTGCATGTATTTAGTATGTTATAAACTTTCAATTTTGCTAGTTTACCCTTCTTTTCATGTTGTTATATGAACTATGATGTCTGTACTATGTACACACGAACAAGTGCAGATGCAGGTTTTTGAGCACCTCAAAGATGATGTGCCCTTAAAGTAATTTACCTTTTGTCTTGTATATACTTGTATATATGTTTATGTTTTGATATAGTTAAAGACTTTATATGACCTTGAGATAATCTTCTTTTTTGTCATGTGGATAGTTGTACATAAGTGTATATGAACACTTTCTGTAGTACTTTGAACCTTAAATGCATGTTAATACTTGATAACAGACAAAAGTAGTTTAGTTGAGAAATCATTTTTAGATAGTCTCACTCAATCGAGAGAATCTACTTCAAGCGAATTTTTTCAGAAAAGTTCACTCTTTAAGTCTCGCCTGAGCGAGCCCTTTGTATTATTAATAGATATAAATAATATTATTAATATTACTTATATTATATTACTTATATTGTGATTAACAATATTAATATTGTTATGATTAATATTTTAATATTATCTACAAACATAGATCTATAGGTATTACCTATGAACATAGGTCTGTAGGTATTACCCACGAATATAAGTCTGTAAGTATTATTCACGGACATAGGTCGGTAGGTATTATCTATGACCTATGTTTGTGGGTAATACCTACAGACCTATATCCGTAGATAATATATATGAACATATATCCATTGACAAATTTAATATATTTACTTTCTATTAATTGTTACATTTAATATATTTACTTTCTATTAATTGTTACATTTAATATATTTACTTTCTATTGTGTTTTCAAGACAAATTAAGGATAATTGGATAGCCAACAAAATTATATAATTGGTTAATATTTACTAATTTACTTTTCCTTAAAATGATAAAAATCATAATTTTATTATTTTTAAAAACAGATTGTCTTTTTTAGATGTTAAAAAGTTATTTTTATAAAAAGAAAATTGTTTGACAGTGGTAATGACATTCAAAGCGAAAGTAAATTTTTATCACTCTAAGTGAAGTTAAATGTTTGACATTCTAGACACACGTGACACCTCCTTTGTATGTCAAAGTATTTCTAAACTAGTCAAGCTCTCATGTTATATAAAGAGGTTACAAAGAGAAAGATAAAAATTTCATCACCCTCGATTAGTTACTAAAGCTATAATAACAACTTCATAACTCTAAATTAGCATATCGAACTTCAACAATGGAAAGGAAAACAATCGGATTTATGTTCTTTGTCCTCCTTGTCTTAGCAGCTCGTAAGATACATATACATTTACAATACGATATAATAGCGTGACGAAATGATGTGAAATAAATGAATGGATTATATGTGGGTGTGCAAAGAGCAAAGACAGATTGTTATAAACCAAGTGCCCATTTCAAGGGAGCATGATTTGAGACCGAGAGGTGCAATGAGCAGTGTGCAAGAGAAGGTCATCCTGGTGGAGAATGCCAAGGCTTCATCTCTCCATGCTGCATGTGTATATGTAATTCATAAATGTTTCAAATAAATTACTATCATTTGTGCAACCCATTATACTAATAAAAAACATCTTCACTATTAATATTTCTCTTTCTTTTCTTTGTAACAAAACTATGAATCTGAGAATACCTTTAATCGACAAAATAAATTATTTTTTAAACTTTTTATTCATATATAAATTAAAACATATTTATTTTGTGAATTATGCTGGATATTTATTTATAATTATTATCTTGTTTTCTTTCCCATATAATGCATGTATAAACTCTATAAAGATTAGAAAATATATAAATATATTATTGACAAAAAAAAACTAATATCATGTTTAACTTTGTAAACAAGAAATAAATAGAACAAATTCTTTACATTTTTTGTAAAGTAACAAGAGGAATTATTTTCAATAAATTTAATTTTAATGAAATACATCTATTGTTTCAAGAAATGAACTCAAAATGTGTTTAAGACTCATTTTCAGTCGAGTTAAGAAATGAACTCAAAATGTGTTTAAGACTCATTTTCAGTCGAGTTGAATCGATGGTGAGATAGACTTAATCATCAAGTCACTAAAAATAAGAGAAATTTGTCTAATTAAAAAGATAATTTTCAATTAAAAACGTCAATTCTTTTATTAATTATATGTTGTATAATATGCAGAAAAGGAGTTCAAAATTTTGAAGTTAATAAACAAAAATAATGTAAAAGCTTATAAAATTTGGAGATGACGGAGATCATTGAGTAAGTTTTCTGACATTTTTATTATTTAATCCATTATATATTAAATATTACATTAAATATTTTAAAATTTGTAATGATTATATATTATAATTCAGTAGAAATTTTGATAGGTGAGTGACTCTTTATTGAACTGAAAAAATTTTAATTAATTTTATTTCGTGATTTTATAAAAGTAATTTTATTAAATTTTATATAAAGAAATATATTTTGAAATATTTTTATAAATATACGAAGATTTATATTTTATAATTAGACATTTCTATAGATATAGTTTTTATTATCTGACATTCAAAAAATTGAAATTACATTATTATATAAAATTTCTATAGATAAAGTTTTTATTTTCTGAAAATATAGAATGTTACAATTAGTTTACAAAAAAAAAAAAATTAATATGTCTTTTATTATGTGGATGAACTATAATGGTAGAAGGATAAAAGCATATCCTGAAAACTTTAACCAAAAGAAAAAATACTAGAGGAAGACATATGCAAGACTACTCTTAAGACATTTATGCCTTACTCTATACTTAATTTACGGCTATAAGAATATTGTGTTTTTTATTTTTATTTTTCTTATGTTCTTTAAAGTAAGATATATTACATTACATTATTTAAATATTGAAGAATATTATTATATGTTTAATTAATATACTAATTTAATCAATGTATTATTGACTTAATTTTAAACATACATCCTACAAAAAATATGTCTTAATATTTAAAAAAAATATATAATTATTAATGCTTATATGTTTTAAAGTTATTTATATATTTATGTTTAGAACACAATATATATATATATATATATATATATATATATATATATATATATATATATATATATATATATATATATATAT
>Ga0099825_1006450_pt1 | contig 14665 bp, 8 predicted proteins | sample SiratroredBW_FD_76838 | JGI IMG/M metagenome (GOLD analysis project Ga0099825, IMG submission 76838) | Root nodule microbial communities of legume samples collected from California, USA - Siratro red BW | ecosystem: Host-associated > Plants > Roots > Nodule | place: USA: California | collected... | reverse complement strand
TAATATATATATAAATATATATATATATATATATATATATATATATATATATATATATATATATATATATATATATATATATATTCGTATGTGTGAAATATAATAAATATTTTCATATGCATTACAAGTGTTTCTTAATAAAGAGAACGGAATATATTTTGTCATAAACTTGACTTACTAGCAAAACATACTGTTAAATTCTCCCCACCCATCTCATATACTACATAAAAAGGAAATATCCTATAATAAGAGTATTAAGGCATCATTTATGGTCAGATATCTACATTAGAATATTCAGCTAAAAAAAGCTATACATGATTTTAATGTTAACAAATAATACCTAATTTTGGTTATTTAACGAGTTTTACAGTGTGATACAAAATATTCACTCCCACACATAAATGATTATCCACGTCACAGAAAATAACTCAAAAATGTAATTTGATATGTCACAATAAGCAAAAGCTTAAAGTGAGGTAGTGATCCTTGTATAACTCTTTTATAGTATAGTTTGGAAAAACTTTGTATATTTAATTTAGAGAAACATAATATATTCGGTATTCAATTTAGAGGAGAGATTAACATAGTTAGGAATCACTTGGTGTATTCGTGTAATCCATAAATGACAGTAAATAGAGGTGTAAGAGTTCATTTTATACATACATGCTTAGATTAGCATTTTAACCTAAGTTAGCGTTATTCTAATATCTAAATAAAATAGATTAATTTATAGAGAGGACATAACTTTTCTCATATTTCTTCTAATATTTAAGAATGATCGTTTTCAAAGAATCTTTTCTCTAAAAATGTTTACTTTTAAAATAAGAAAGTTATTTTTTTTTTCTTTCCTTTTCAAAATTTAAACTGAGATATTTAAAGTTCTCTTTTTAAGTGGCTTAACTCATTATTTAATTTTTTATTGATGTCTAGCAAATGTATTTATAGTGATTGTCATTTAATACAAGAAACTAGTGTCTTAAATATTAGGTCTCTTTCGACAAATTTTTATCTCTTTCATTTTCAATAAATTTGAAATAAAAAAAGATGATTTTCTAAATTGATTAATATTTTAAAAAAATGAATTGAAACAACTTAATTATTAATAGGATGATTTTGAATCAAGTAATTCAATTACATGCAAACACACCATTTGTTTAAAAAGATACAGCAATTTATCTAAAAATTCACGCATAATTCTTCGCTAAAAGGATAAACACTTTTATACAACGATGAAACATACATCAACTAAACAACTAACAAAAATTATAGAACCAATAATTAAGTTAAATCTGAATAAATTAATTATTTTATTTTAAATTTTCGGAACAATCAGATTGATTCGAACCAATTAAAGTAAACCTAATTTCAATCCTGTTAATTTAGTCCCAAATTTTAATCCCACGATTTTAGGCCAACTTGTTGAGCTTATTTTTATAAGCAGTTTTTTTTTTTTTTTTTAATAAAATGAACATTTTTTTTCCTCTTAGCTTGTCAAATATGCTTACTTTAAAAACATATAATCTTTTGCCTTTTTAAATAAGCAAATTCTACCTGCTTTTAAAAATAGTGATTAAAAAATATACATAAAAATACTTATTTTATGTTTAAAGAATCCGCCTACTTAATCCCTGATTTTATTAATCCTTCAGTTCGAAGTCCCAGCTCACAAATCATTCATTTCAATCCTTGTTCATTTAATTTTCCACGATCCGTTTGCTCTAAATAATCACACATGAATAACATTGTGCCAAACAAAAACCAAGGTAAAGAAATTGTAAAGCCAGAAACACTAGAGAATGGTGAATAATGCGACTACTACTTTGTATTTGCAGACTGATACTGCCAAGCTTATCTCTATTCCATGCAAAGACACGAATACCATCCATAGATAATAGCTGATTCAATGGGCAACACATGATTTTACTTACAAGTAGACATCTGTGCATAACACCCAGAAATAAATAAAACTTTTACAAAACAAATACAGAGCTAAACCATCTACTTCACAATTTTTTACATGGGCACTACTAGGATTCTTCATTAAAAGAACTTTTCCAAATCCCAGTGGTTCCCAGGGTAGAAATTAAACCTGCACTGTCTACAAAGACGCAATATACTCCCTATGCAGCTAAACACTGCAAGGTAGCTCCGTACTTGCCAAAGTTGATAGTCCGAATAAGAGAACAACTAACTGGCATGACTGTCACCATCATCTTCTGATATGTTGAACAAGAACTTTGGAAGAGATGCGATTCTAGGAAGGTGGAGAAGCAAATCACTAAACGAGTCTTTCCTAGACATGCCAAGTCCTTGCTTGCCACCAGAAACATCCCTTAATTCCTCCTCGGCAGGCTTCACATCTTTTCCTTCATCAGGTCCTTCAACAGTACTATCTTCAGCAAAATGAGAATTCTGCACTGGTACAGGGTCCTTCTGCAGAAGACAGCAGAGAGAATTAACCCTTGACATGAGTGATTTTTCATCAGAAGTTGCTGCAACCTGATTGTCATTAAGAAGATGTTGTGCAATATCTTCCAGAATCTCCTTGTACTCTGTTCCTCCATCAGAGAAAGGTGGATTCCCAGAGGTTCTTTGCTCTGACAGACAAAGTTCAATTTGGCCAATAAAATCACTAACTGACATAGAAGGTCGAAGTCCAGGAAGTTTTATCTGATCCATATTTCTTGGGCCCTTCGAATCGGTTTCAGAGCTTGTACTCCCTTCAATTGAATTACAGTCCATGACTTGTATTGAAAATGGAAACAAATAAAACACTTAAGCCAAAGAGCACCAGAAAAATAATGACTGACAAATACATTAATTAATATCTAAAAATGAAAAACATGGACTGGCAAATAAGCTACAGAAATTACTAATAAATCAAATTCAACTATGCAGACAGAATTTATGTTCAGGAAATCCTTATCGTATTCGATTGGAATACTAGGGAGAGACAGAAATGAAAACCAAAGCCGAACGTTCCGGGATAAACCCCAATGTAAACAGCACACCAGTACCTTTGTATGGAAGTGTTCCTTTCATCTTTAAACATCTGCTTTCATTTTATTTTTACTTTTTCGGGGGAAAGTGGGAGGGTCATGAAATAGAAAGCAGAGTGAACTTAGTTCTTATATTAATACCTGAACTGGGTGAGGGTGCATCTTGCCGGAGACTATCCATAGTGATTCCAGGTGGATCATTGTGTTCAATCTTAAATGATGATGACATGGATGCCACAGGTGATCCACTGTCTTGCAAACAAGACGTGGAGGATCCTTTACCACTGACTTGATGCTGATCACGATCTTTTGAATTATCGGGGTCCTCAAAAGCAGCAGGTTGTGAGTCAAAATGTGGCGACTCCAAAATTATCTCTGGCTGTTGGCTTAAGAAATTAAGGCGCATGTCACACTGGATAAGCTTTTCAAAATGTTTCGCCAACAGCCCTTGCGGACATTGCAAAAAGTGTAGCCTACAAAACCACACAATATCATAGTTTCAGACATCATAAGATCCTAAAACATTAAAACTTCACCGAGAATTAAATTTCTGTCAAACTTAACACCATTCCCCGCTCTGAAAAATAAATCAACTTAAAGATTAAAAATGCTCCAAAGTATACATAATAAGTACTCTGGATTCGACAAAATACAAAACAGGCACTTGACCTCGCTTGCTCGATTACTTGAGTACACTTCACGCTATGTTAAGAATGGATTTACTGAAATGCTACATTTTTCATCACAATTTATGACAAATGAATAAAACCATCAAACTTTTCAAAGGCCAAAAGCTGAACCCACATCCACATATCAGAAGAAAACAGTGAAAGAATATACCTATGTTTGCTAGCGTGTCCATCAGTAAAATCTGCCGTTGCCTGCCATAGTGTATGCTTTCTAGGCTGAGGATTAGTCTCCCTGAAGTAAAGAGGCTGCCTAGCAAGCTGAGAAACAAATTAACAAATTACACACTTAACTCTAGCGCATCATATATATACACATAAGCTTCATAAAGAACTATTCGAGCAGCTAAAACAGATAAATAAATTACCACAACAGTCAATGTACTAGGCCCATTATCAGGACAATGTGCCTTAAGTGCCGAGATATCCGACCATTGAATTTCTATTTTACTCTTCAGACCACCTTCAAGAACTTCCCAGACAAGTTTATGTTTAGCAAAGTAACACTTCGCCACCAAGTCACCCTCGTATCTCGATTTATACTGCCAAAAATAGAACCTTCAGCCAGTCAAAGTCGATCAACAAAAATACAGTTCCTAAACATAACATCAACCCGACGAATCTCAAACATACCTCCCACGAACCAATCCTCAGAAGCGAAGCCGGAAAATTTGAAGCTTTAAGCTTGTCAGCAGCAGCAGCAGTAGTAGTAGCCCTGCTCTCCCTTTTGACCGCAGGGCTTAAATTTTCATTTTGCTGCACAGTTCCCTGAGAAAGCTTCATCTGAATCAAATCCAACAGAGAAGGGCTCTTCCTCAGGCGCAAACCCAAAGGACTCGGCTCGTCGAGAATATTCAGATTGGAAGGAGAACTGACAGAAGCATCACTGGAAGCACTCCATTGCTACATGATTGGTCACACAAACAACACAAAATTTCAACTTCTCCAGGTAAACATAACAAAGCGCTTGCTCTCTGATTTGGAAACATTCAGTTAGGCAATTCAGATAACATGCAAAAATTAATGCAGCTTCTGAGTCTAGGTAATAGCAATTGTCAGCACAAAAGAAAAATTTTAACACAAGAAAACAACCAAATAAACAAATTAATTAATTAAAAAAATCTTTTGAAAGCAAGTTAGGTTACTAAAAAACGCGATCCAGCGATTGAAAGGGAGATAGATAGATAGTTAGATGAATAGGTTACGAAATACCTGAGACGAGGGTTTGTGGCGCTTGTTGAGGGGGCCATGCTCTTCTTCCAGTGGGTCCTCCACGATCTCCAACTTGACGGTGTTCTTGTTCTTCGGATCACCGCAAGAAATGGCTTCGGCCTTGCCAGAATTCTTCATGAGCGGAACCATTAACAGTGGTGAATCGAAATGGAAGACGGAGAAGAAGGTGTTGGAGATACCGGAAACCCTAATTGCAAAGGAAGAGTAGCGATGGGCTGGGCCTTCAAATGGTTGTTCGTTGAAGAAGAGAAGGGCGTCTATATCCAGGTAATATTTCTATTTCCTTTTCAATTTAACTGAAAAAATAAATATTTTAAATATATGAATTATATCATAATTAAAATTTATGTGTTTTTGAATATAGAAAATTATATACAAAATTTATAATGGATTACTAATAACTAATATTGTCTATAAAAAAATAGTTGTTGATAGCTTAAATAGTTTTTCAAAATATTAAAATTTAATTTATAAACAAAAAAAAAATAGATCGAGAAAACTTCTAAAAATATTATTTTTGAAGAAAAATATTCATATTTTGGTTAAAGAATAATTTTTTAAAGTTATCATATTCTACAATGCTTATTTTAATCTATATGTAGAGAGAGAAATAGACTTACTAAAGGAGTTTAATAGGTATTTATGTAAAAAAAGAGTATAGTTTTTTAAAATTATTATTATTATAGAATTTCAGGAATCGCCGTTTATGATGAAATGGTAGAACAAATTATATATATTATTATTCCTATTTAACATATGAAGTATTTTGATATTTATTATTTATGATTTACTTTGACTTAAAAATGACTATTTTGAATTATTTATCATTTTAAACCTTTAAAAGTGTTGTTTATTACTTATTTTGTAATTTATTTTTTATATTTATGAATGTACCCAGTAGAATGCAAAACATATTACAGATGTATAAGTTTATGTTGAATATGATTATATTTTAAATTAATAACATTATATAAGATTTAATGATGTTATAAAAATATTCAATGGCAATTATTGTTAAGCTAAAATTTGTAATTCATTAATAATTAATATTTAAGGAATGTTATAGAAGCATTTTGAGTTTAATTTAATTTATTATGTTTCTTAGATAATTCAATTGATACTTTTTTTCATTGAATTTTGGATAAGGATTCTCACTCGTATAAAAGATATATGAAGGATATTGATATTGAATATTATATGAGAACTCTCCTTCTATCTATTTAGTGAAAAAGGAATATTGTTGGTTATAAATAGGTGAGTTGAATATTTAGATATTTAGATTGGGTGAAGATTAGTTATATATCGTAAATGAATTCATTTGGCAACTTTGTCTTTATTGTTATATTTGAATTTTTATTTGTAAAAAAGAATCGGTGAGTTGAATATTAAGATAGATACTTGGATTAGGTGGAGATTAGTTATATTTTGCCTTTATTGTTATATTTGATTTTTGATTTTTAAAAAAAAAAAAAAAGAGAGAGAGAGAGACTTTGTTCAATTTTCTTAAAGAATTTAATGCATTTTAAATTATTTGTGAACTTATACGTTCCTTAGGGATTGTAATTGTTGTACATTGGACTGATGAATGAATCTTAATTTTCCCTTGGAAATTTAATACAACAATTAATGTAGCATTAATTGCTTTATTGAATTCTAATGGTAGTTGAATTGCTTTGAAATATTAATTGTTTTTTACTTCTCAAGTATAATCTTATATTTTCATCAATTTTTTATTTATAGGTATTTTATTTCGTTATGGGGTATATATGAAGTTGTGTTAGATTTAATATAACTACTTTAATGTTATGTACTTAGATTAATGTGAAATATTATAGAATTTTCATGAAAATAGAAAATGAGGCTTTTTCGATAATGTATTAATTGAGTACAATCAAATAATACCTTTCATAAAAGAGTGAGATGTATATGATAATTGGGATAATGATGGCACGACGAAAATAATTTTTAAAAAATAAGTTATGACCATAATTTATTAAAAAAAAAGTAAAGAAAAAACATTTAAAAAAACATACTACCTTTGAAACTAAATTTGAGTTCAAAAGATTTAATTTTGGATAACAAAAATATTAATACCTTAAGAAATATATCTTAAGAGTTTAATATTAATGCAAATTTTTTAAAATATTTACTTTCCTCTTAAAGTTAAAAAAAAAATGTTAAATTATTATTTAAATAATTATTTTTAAAACCTATTTATGAATCATAAATTTTAATGAAAAGATTCAATAGTAGTTGATATTTGTGCCAGAGACCGTACTGGATACAGTTACAAATTAGAAGATATGATGTACGTTATAGATTGGTGCCTAAATTTTATAAAAAAAACATTTAACTAAAATAGATTTCATTATATATTAATTATTTTAAATAATTAAATATTAAAGAGGAGACAAATAATCATACGTATATTTAAAATTTAATTAATAAAAAGTAAATACACATTTATGCAACTATTTTTCAAATTTATTTATTGAAGCAGTTTTAAATAATAATAATATACAAAATATAAAATAACTTATAAAACCATCTATATTTAAACAATTCTTTAATATATAAAAGTATTATAAACTATACAATTAAAAATTAGTACAAAATAAATAAAAAGTATTTAAATATTTTATGTATTAATGAATAACTTTCTTGAATAGTTATGTATATATATATATTATGGACTAATATAAAAAACTATATATATTAAAGAAAATCAAAATCATTCCTATTAAAACAATAAGTTTCATACATACCAATCATTAATGTTAGCTTATAAAGTGCATGGAGAGAAACGACTCTCACAAACAAAAAAATATATATATAAAAAAAGGCTGTGGTTACGGAATACACTATAAATGTGAAACCCAATATAGAATCTTTATTACTTTAATACTCTGTTGCCTTAATGTGCTCCTTATACAAAATTGCATCCTCGCCTCATTTCTTTTTGTTCTCCTATAATGTCGTTTCTTTTTGTGAATAATTTGGTTTTCACAACAAACCGAGAGTAAGACAAGATTCTCGTGAGTGCTTGGAATTCAAACTTTCACTATCTAGATAAAGAATTTAGGTGACTTCCAACACAAAACTTTCATTATTTACTCAAAGAATTGATGTGACTTCCAATATATAATTATAATTTAAAGAGTTGGTGATTTTTTTTTATATATTATTCAATTTTCTTATTTATATTTAATATCTTAGACTCATATTTAGATTTTTAATAATATTTCCTTTTATGATTAGGTTAACCTCTCATCAATAAATCATGATCAGAGAATTTTTGAACAAACACACAATGATATGAAGTTGTCTTTTGATAATTGTGTTTCTCATAATAGATTCAAATTTCTTGTATCACTATCTTAGAACTGATTTTAATCCATAAATTTTTCTTTATTTTGCACACATATGCTTATTTTTCTTTAGTTATAAATTCCTATGGTTGCTCCATTTAGATCTCTTTATCTAAGTCTCCATGAAGAAAAATTATCTTGACATTCATCTGTTCAATCTCTAAATCAAAAGAAGTAGTTAAACCAAGCACTGTATGAATGAAATATTCACAATAGGAGAGAAAATCTCGTCAAAGTCAACACCTTTTCTTTGGCTAAATCTTATGACCTCCAATTTAGCTTTGAAGCGAGGCTTAGAGCTATACTCTTCATTCTTAATCTTGAACATCCACTTGTTATTCAAAGCTCTCATGCCTTTAGAAAACTTTACCAACTCATAAGTATCATTCTCGTGCAAAAACTTCATCTCATCTCACATGGCTTCGATCCACTAAGCTTTGTGTTCATCTTCCATAACATCTTCATAACATTCAAGTTCTTTCCCACCGATCAATAAGATAAACTTATTTGTAGAATACCTTGATGAAAACTTTTCTGTCCCTTATAAACATTGTAAGTAATTGTCAAGAATTTCCAAATTTAGTTGTTCCCATGAACCAACTTCATCATGGAATGGATCAATTGTTCCACTTTAGAATAATATAGAAGCACCCTAAATGTAATCAATTAACTAAATAAAAATCAATATGCAGTGAAAAACAGAAAAATAAATCAATATTAATAATTGACTTGAAAAAGAAAACATCTCAATAAAAGCTAAAAAAATCACTGGAATGCCAAACACTCTACTAATACCAAAACAAAAAGTATAATAAATCTTAAAAAAAATCAATAAAAAAATATATTAATACAACTCTTTCTAACCTTTAAATAATTACAGACAATAATCTAAAATATTAATAAATTGAAATTTAACAATAAAATATTTTAAAAACAACTCAAAACTCTAATTTCAAATCTAACCATTCAAAATAAAACAGTAAAACTACAAAGATCCAATAAAAATTTCAGCAAATAAATTTTATAAGCCAAACAAAACCACCTCTACTAATATATGCAATTAGACTTTCACTCGAAAGAAGGTTATAAATTTTAGTACAATTTTTTTTATCTCAAAATTTTATTAATAAATTGGTACTTATTTTAATTCAAACTTTCACCATTAAACTAGTTTTAATCACTAACGTGATTCCTCCAAATTCCGAATCTCATTCCTCATATTTCATTTTAATAATAATTCATTAAAATACATTCTCATACATTATTTAATTCAAGTAAAACCAAGAAAAAAAAATTATGAAAAGGATGGTCACCTAAACTTGCTTAAGTGATATCTCGTAAAAGGAGAAAAAAATCTTTTTTTGATAAAAATTTATAATATATTATTTTAATAGTATTAATATTATAATATATTATTTTAATAGTATTAATATTATAATATTGTAGTAAACTGCATTATTTACTATGATTTAAAAATAAATAAAACAATTCTTTTAAAAAATTAATAAAGAAAAATTTGTGCATCTGGTGCACCAACTAGTTTATAAAAAGAGTGTAATAAATTCTTCAAAAATGATGAGGCTAATCTATTGGAAACGAAAACAATGACGAGCTTCTTGGTTGATTAAAACTCAAATTATTTAACCTTCTTTTATTGGTAATTGGAAAGCTTTTCAGCCATTAAAATGAACTGTGATTTATATCTCAAGAATATTATCATCTGATTTCAATGGTGTGACATGCTGTGATTTAAGTTTTCTTTAAATGAAAAAATCTAATTTAAAATGTCTAACAACTTTAAATTAGAGACTATATTCTAATGATAAAATAATCTTTAATTTGTTCTCAAATTGATTTTTTTAAAAAAAATATATTTTCATAGCATGATCTAATTGTAGGGCTTTTTACTTATTCAAGGAATTAAAATAGTCACTAAAAACTGAATTAACTATCATAAATTATAATCAAACTGGTTAATATGTAACAAAAGGTTGAAACTGAAGTGAGAAATCCCATAAACATTCCTTTCGTTGATGAACATGCACAAACAGGAGTAATTGAGGCCATTCATTTACATCCACTTCCACATAACACTGTGATCATACAGTATCAATTTTGCACTAGAGAAAGTTTTCAATCTAAAAGCTATGATTGCCAAAACCTCAATCTCAAGAAGAAAGAAGAAAAGGGAAATCATATTCAAGCTACCAAACTTTGAAATTGTGTTCATATACTAGTGTTAGTGTATTGGTAACATTCAAATTAGAGGATCTAATTCCACCTTATTGTAACAACTCCACTACCCCCCAAAAAGAATCATCTGTATACAAACCATATGTACATGTAATGCAGTGAGTTGATTGATCATCTAAGATGCTCATTGTGTAGGTACTTCATCAAAGCCAAAAGTGCAACATTGCCTGTTCATAGAAATTTACTATCATTAGTTCTTATGCAAATTTAAGAGCACAAATAATTCAAAGCTTCATCAACAGATGATCATCACATTCAAACTACTGTGCAAACAACATCTGATAAACCATGTCAAATTCATGACATACCATATTCAAAGATTGAAAAAGAAACAAAATTTCAAATATTAGTTTAATAAGACTAATACTAATACCAAATGTAGAGTGTACACCACAGAGAATCAAAGAAAAACTAACTCTGGCAAATCCTACCATTTTTTTGTTCCTCTCAAAAGTCAAGGAAAAAAACATGAAATTATATCTACCTCTTGGAGAGAAGCCAAAGACACATCGTCCTTAGGAGCGGCTTTTTTGGTTTTCAAGCCTCTCATCTCTGATTGTAGTGATTGGAGTTGACTTTGTATGTCCTTTAACAGCCTCAACTGTTCTTCACCATTCCCTTCATGCATAATCTCTTGCTTTGCACTAACTCTCTCCCTCTCAAGCCTCTCAATTCTCTGTTTCAGTTTATGAAACTCACCTTGAGAATTGCAAACCTCACCCATCCCTTCATTTTTATGGTCACTGACAGCTAGCATAACTGTAGGACAAGGAGGTTTGATTTCACTATGCACTTTGAACAAACTCTTTTTCTTTTCTGCGCCAAGGCTAACAGGCTTTTCAACCATTCCCTTATACTCAGAATCTGGTTTTGTTAATCTGTTCTCTGCATCCAAATTCCATTTCTTAAGCTTTTTCCCCCGGTGTTCACTCTCTTCATGCTTTTCACTAGTTTGTGGAACTTCATACACATCATGAACATTATGCAAGCAAGGAGAATCATTAGCAACTCCTCTATTATGAGTACTTTCACCTTGACTAGCCTGCGACAAAACTGTGTAGGACCTCCTTCTTCTAATACTACTCAAATTTGCACTCTTTTCTCCTTCAGCACAATCTGAAATGACCTTCACTTGTTCATTCAACTCCTTTATCTGGTTAAAGTAAGAATCCAGAGTTCCACTGCCACATGAAAAGTCAACCGATTTTCTTGTCAAGTCCAAGCCAGCTTGAGCCACTTCCTTGCCAGTATCCTCCTCCTCTATGATCTTGGGAATCACATCAAGTGCTGGACTTGGTGATCTTTCCATGGTAGCAGCTCTCAGGGAACTCAGAAACTGAAGTGGGGGCATCGAATGTAGCCTTCTAACAGTGCTACTCTGACCCCCATTTTCTCCATTTCTTTTCTCACTTCTATTCGGCAACAGATCTTCTTGGAACTCAGACTCATTAACACTAACTTCACACCCCAAGCTCATAAGTTTGTGTCTATAAGCCTGGACTTGAAATTCGAGAGACGCAATTAACATCTCCTTCTGATACATAAGTTCCTCAAAAGCCTCGAGAGAGGCCTCAGCATGGCCTATCTTCTCTTCAGCCAACCTCTTGTAGTGACTCGCCTCCATCTTCACCACAGCCTTCTCTCCCTGCAAACGCAGTATCATGTCCAGTGCTTCACTCGTTGCAGTAGCTGAAGCTTCTCTTTCCTCATCCAATTCAGCATATAGCTTCTCCAGAAGCTGCTGCTGGGCCCGAAGTGTCTCCTTAATCACTGTTTGATCGCTATTACAACGAGATATCACAGAACGCCTTGAGCTTTCCGCCATTCTAAACCTATCACCAATTCCTGAACACATAACACAGAAATCAAGTACAGCACAACCACCCTTTATTTCACAATCATCAAAGAATCATAGGTGGAAAATATTGTTTATTTTTTGTCCAATCAATGTATCTGAGGCAATTGTCATTCGTAGATCCATTTCAAAACCCACCAGAAACGAAGAAAGCTAGTTTTGTGTCTCAGAAACAAAACAACGATACGATTCACCACCACAATGAAATTTGGAACGTGATGAAATAGAAGATCAATTAACATACATATCATAACGAAGAACAAATCGATGACATAAAGCAACCACTTACAAGTTACCACACAGAATCTCAACCCAACCACCAAAATTCAGGAATCAGATTGCGTGAAAGAAGAGATTAAGCGCGAAGGGGATCTTGTAGTAAAGGGATATTTTGGTAAAGGAAGGTGAAAAACTTGAAAAAGAGAGAAAAAAGATTGGTTTGCTTAGAAAGGGGAGAAGTGGAGTGTAAAACTGAAGTGTACACGGTTTTGAAAGTAAGGAAAAGGACGTAACAGCACACGGAGAATTTATGGACCTTCCTATGGAATGGGACACACATGAACGTGAAGAAGCAATCTGATACACAATTGGGTCAGAAATTTCGAGACCCTTTTATTCAGTGTGTGCAGAATCCTCACCAGAATAAATAAAAAAGCGAGCTTTTGTTATATGTGCACGAACTGCACTGTCACAGCCACAGCAGGAAAAGGACAGACTGTGGCTTTCTGTTTCCAGTTACGCATAAAACAAAGTCAAGGTTTACTAAGATTCTGCCAGCGGTTGGTCTAGGAAATTGCTTTTATAAAATACATTATGTTTTTTTTTTTAATTCAATTCTAAAATACATTATTTTGTTTTTAAAATTCTATCAAGATTTTCCATTTTGTTTTAAAAGCATTAAGTTGTTTCCATTTGTTTTTTACATTACAGATATACTTCATTGGTAATTAATCGTCTCTCATTTCTTTGTAGTATGTGGCAAATCGATTCTGATTTTTTCGGGAAGCTTCCTGCCTTATTGGCCTGACTTCTCTTTTTACATCCCGAGAAAAAGAAAGAGGGGGGTTGAAAGGAAAAGGAAAATATTTATTATTAGTGTTTATTTATCCTAATACTTTTTATTTATTAATAATATTTTATTATAATTAATATATATGTATATTAGTAATGTTAATATTTTTTATTCTTTTAATAATTTATAACTATAACTCTGATTCAATCAATAAACATTCAATTTACGATTTTTTTGCCTCGTTTACATATGTTCTTATATTTTCAATATAAATCTTAGTAATTAATTATATTTGAATAATAATTATTTATTTATTTTTTTAAAAAAATAGTATACAAGCCCATCTATTCGCTAGGAAATTATCCTATCTACTATAAACATTCTTTTAAAAAAATAATATTCACATGAAATAAATGTTCTTTTCTCGTAGGATTTATTATTACATGGAAATTTGGTTACCTTGATTTCGTCATCTTTTACATATTCACGTGACTGATAAAATTGAATGTGAAAAGAATTAATTTTTCGCTTTCTTTAAAATTATTAATTTTCATCTCATTATTATTTTTAATTATTTTAATTTTTATTACAATATAGTTATATATAGTGCAAAATAAATAATATATTCAATTGTTTTATTATCACATATTAAATAAAGATCATTAAAATAAAAAATAATATTAAAATTTAACTCCTTTAAATAAAATATCATGATTAAATTTCTCACATAATTATTCTTATGAGTCTTTTATAATTATAAAAAAATTAATTTTTTTAAGATAAAATCTTCTTGAATTTTCTATTTATCTTTATATTTTTTTCTTTGTTTTAAGAAAAAATGACAAAGTCACTTGAAGTAAAGTACAAAATTTTTTTATGTAAATTATTTATTAAACTCTTTAAGTTTAAGGTATAATACACAAGTGTTTTTAAATTTTTTATTGATAAACTTATTTGATATAAGATTCACATACTTTATAGTGGATATGAAATGTATATATATTCTTTTTTTTGTTAGAGAATAACTTCACATAAGATTTATATTTATATCTTAGTCATATTGAAGACGAACTATTATTTTTGCATTTAAGGCTTTTAGTTTTTTATAACTTATATATGTAATGTTAATGATTCATCTCAAAACTTTTCTTCTTATTATACTCACCACTTATTGCAAGGTGATGCTTTATATATATGTGTGTTTTGTGTTTGTTTATATATATATATATCTATATATATATATATATATATATATATAT
>Ga0099825_1006449_pt1 | contig 14666 bp, 7 predicted proteins | sample SiratroredBW_FD_76838 | JGI IMG/M metagenome (GOLD analysis project Ga0099825, IMG submission 76838) | Root nodule microbial communities of legume samples collected from California, USA - Siratro red BW | ecosystem: Host-associated > Plants > Roots > Nodule | place: USA: California | collected... | reverse complement strand
GTTTTATTACCACCAAAAAAAAGAAACTAAAAAAATTTTTTTTGTTAAAATCGTTGAGAAAGGCGAAAAAGAAAAAAAAAAAAAAAAAAGAGAGAACAATTTCTCAAACCAAACAACCCCTTAAGTAACATGTTTGAGTACACAGATTAATCATCACACAAGAGGTTGCTTCCTATGATTTCTTTTGACAAACTTCAATATCATTGATGAAAAGAGTTTTTTATAAAGGGTCATAACTTCATAAGCCACTTTCAGAAGTTCAATAACCAGGCACTTTCAATTTTAAGTGGTAGTATGATATAATTAGTTAAAGAAAAATTCAAGGCTATTCAAAATGTCCTCCACTTGCAGATAACTACCTCAGTAAATAAAGACACTAACCGAATACTGAAGGACAAAACCCGAGAGGACTTCCTTAGGCATGGAAAGAGCCCCACGAAGATCATCAAGAGTGAGGGTCATACCCATACCAAGCATGATCATGGTGAGGCCAAAAATGTTCAATTTTGGACTGACCCAACTGAAGCAACTGGGTCGAAACAACCCCAAAACGCACCCAATTGTCACCCACAGTGGAAATGCCGTTGATATAGCCTCACCAACCTGCTCAATCCGTTCCCGAAGACCTCTACCTTCATTCCCACTGTACCCGTTCGACGAATTGCCGCACTGAAGTGGACCAACCCTGAAGCTGCTGATTCTTGATATACAGAGGTTCAGCAGCGGTTGAGGCTGAACCTTGAATCGTAGTGTGAGATTAGAAGATAATTTGGTTGAAGTCAAAGTAGAGTGAGGTTTTAAGGAAATGGTTGTTGGAACAAGGTTGGTGTGTGCTTGCACTCTCCCTTTGGCTACTCCATACAGATGTAGAGAGCATGCTACAGATGCTTGCATCTTCTCCTTCCAAAATTGCAGACAAGACAACTATGATGGTTAAGATTGATTGTAATGATTTTATATCATCATCAAACACTTTGCATAAATTTTAAAATATTTTGTTGCAGACTTTATTCTTAGTAAGCCGATTCCTATACATTTATGACCAGAAAAATGGCCAAGGGTTCATCCAAGAAATTTAAATATTTATATAAGAATACACATTTAATTACAACATACATTTTTTCCAAATGTTATGTTAACAAATCTCATGCTTTCCAAAATTAATAAAATAAAAAATATAAGCAAACTGCTTTCTAGAAATAATAATCCAATTACAACCTAATAATTGTTAATATAATTGGAACCTAATAATTGTTAATATAATTGGATAGTACACAACTAAGTAGATAATCTTGGTTGAGGTTTCTTTCTATTTACGATAGGCTCTGATACCATATCAAAAGTAGACTATAAGCATAACTTAACCTTATCAAATCAACTTATAAAGTGAGGTTTGCATCCACTTATAAACTATTGAAAGACTCTATCTCTAGTCGATGTGGGATCTTCAACAGGACCTTATAAAAAAGATCAAGTATAGTAAAACACAAGTATACGTGTCGCCTAACAATGTGACGTGTTGGATCAAAAAACAAAAGACCTTGATCAACGCTAAGCAATGACTTATTCAAGAACGAAAATACAGAATATAATTATATGATGAACATAAAACAAAGACACAAAGATTGAAACTGAGGAATAAGACAACAAAGATTAACATTCATGCTCGCATAGCATCAAGTTCTCAGACGTACCTCTTGAAGCTTCCAAAACCTTGTTCTTGTTGCTTTCTTTGTTTTGCTTCTACAATACCTTTTGAAATATTTTATTCTCTGTTAAGAAATTGTATCGATCTCTCTATGCATAATTCTCAAGTATGAATTGCTTTATGTGAAAATTACTTTGTGCAAATGTAATTCTTAGTATGAATTGTTCTCTTTGAAAGTAATTTTCGGTTTGATTCTCTCAATGTGTGTGTTTTCTGTCTGATTCTCTCTATGTGTGTTTTATGTAACCTCAAACTTTAACTCTCTTTTCTTTTTAAATACACAATTTTGACTTCAATACATTGAACTCAGGTTCAACGAACGAGAGCCTCACTATTGTTCCCAATGAGTGCAATATCGTTTATCATCAGCTAAACCGTGCACATTTTGTTTTTGATTAAATAATTGAACATTGCAACTTTCGTTTCTGTCCAAATTGAGTCACTAAAATAACCATACAATAATTATATCATGCAATAAGTGAACCATGTAATAATTATGCAATAATTATGCCATGCAATAGTGAACCATATAATAATCAAATCATGCAATTAATGAACCATGCATTCCCTTAATTTAAATTAAAATAAACTTAACAAACCTTGTTCAAAACATCACCCATTAGAAAAAGATGGTAAGAATAATGGAAAATTAGCAAATTGGGCCAACGACCCAAAAATAAATATTAGAAAGGGAGGGATGCACTTAGCAAAAAAAATCTTTTTTTTATATATTTTTTATTTCTTATTTCATCCGGACCAAATTTGATGTTATAAATATGAATACAATCTTGGAAAAATTCTCATAATGATGCAACTCTCAAGGGATGTTTTGTAGATGGATAAAAATTGTTTTAATTCTTAAAATGAGTAAATCATGTTTAAGTATTATAAAAATATTCAATATAAATATTGAAATTGGGTCTCCTATACACACAAACTTTCAATTAAGATAAATTAATAATGTTAATTAAATTAAACAAAGTGGGACAAGGGACACTATTTCATCTATTGGAAATTAAAACCATGCAAAAAGTGCACCCTTTCGATGTGATAAAATGGTGTTACCTAAATAGGAATTATCCACTTTAAGAATTAAAATTTTCTTTTACTTATTTACGAAATATTTATATACAATTGCACCATTATAGAAGAAGTTTTGCTTGTAATCTTTGTATCGTTGGATACTCCATGACATATATATCCTAATCACAAAAAGTGACTTCAATTTTAAATGAGACACAATCTCATTCATTATTGTACTTATAAGATTTATTATCTTGGTCAGTGGCAGATTCGTTACTCTACAACTTCTAAGATATTATAACTTATTTTTGGTAGGGTTCTTTCGAAAATTGATGACAGAAAATTACTTTACAAAATGTATTAAATTTTTTACAATCTCAAATAATAATTTTCAAACTTGTTGAGTTTTAACAATTTCAAAAAAGTGTTTCTAAAATGGGTTACAGATTTTAATAATTTCATGAAGTACTTTTGAAAAACATAATTTTAAATATATATATATATATATATATATATATAAGTAACGTGTATTAATAATATTGAAAAGTATAATAGCAAATACCTTATCATATTCATAGTAAATGCTTTAATTATGATAATGATTTTATTGCTTATCATTTTCATGTAATCTTATGAGTATAACATTCCACGAAATTCTTTCTAGAACAAATAGTTTTAATTAATCACAACAGGGTTCCCAGAAGAGTAATATATTAAATATCCCCTCACCAATAGACATTTTTTAACAGTTATCTTTTTCCTTTTTCTTATTTTCTTACTACCTGAAATCATGTATCATGTTTATAATCCTCCCTTTATTTCTTTAATATTTAAGTAGCATAAGCTAATCCAGGAAGGTATTTTCCCTCTTTGATTAAACATGGTCAGAGTTTCTCCAAATTTGTGCATGCATGCTGCCAATGATTGACTGACACACAGTTGAAACAGCACCAGGTACAGCAGCTTGGGGATCTCCAAAGTGCTTCATTGCCAGAACAACCCCAAGAATTGAGTTCTACAAAATGGCATGGAATAACAAGTAAATAAAATTGATGTGAAACCAATTAATAGAATCGAGATTCGAATTTGTGAATTATGTATTGGTTTTTTAATCGTGAATGAAACCAGATTTTTTTTCTCATAAGACTTTGTTTTTATTTAAAGTAAGTTTTTTTTATTTTTTTTTCTTATTTTTTTTAGTTTAACTTTTTCGTTAATTTTTGAGATTTTTTATTCTTTAATATGTGACCTTTTAATTATCATGAATCTTATATAATGGACATAAATCACGAATCACACTATTTTTATGATATAATTTTAAGACATAAAACGATACAAAAATTGATATTTATCGTGCAAACTTTTGAAACGTATTACGATAATTCATATTATTCTAACTACATGCTTTAGAATGCTTATGCAATATTATTTCTCTTATTTTTCAGATGCTACATAAAGGAACATAAACCTTACCTTCATGCCAACCTGAGTGGATATGGTTCGTGATGATGACAAATCCAGCCCAATCAATCTTGCAAACACGTAACCAAAGAAAAAGCCAGAAGCATGAAGAACAAAGGTGGCCAAAATAACTTCTCCACCACACACAAGGATTGCTGAAGAACTCTGAGCAATGGTCTTTCCACATAAAATTGCCACAGTTGTTACTGCAATGGGTGGCATCATTGGAGAGACAACCTTAACAATAGGTTGGAAAAACTGATTCAGACATGCACCAGCCAACACAGGAACAAGAACAACCTGACAAAGGAGCATTGCAAAAACAAGGTTCAAAGAAAGACAACATTGATTAAGTTGAGAGGTAAAAACTTACTTGCAATGTTGAAATCAATAAGCCATATGCATCCACTGTCACAAATTTGCCAGCAAGTTTTGCTGTCACAAAAGGAGTCATCATCTGCAACATTCCATGAATAACAACTATAATATTCAAATTTAAACATGAAACGAAATCAAATGTATCTTAAACAATTAAGTTCAAGAATTCTACAATATTCATTAACAACTAAATAAACATAAATATTAACTATACTATCAAATAGCAAATAGATTATTTTATGTGGAGTTTGAAATGTTGTTTGCATATCTGTATCGTACATAAAATAGATATATAGTGTTGTTGAGAATTCATTCCATTTCCTGTAAAATCATTATTTGTCCAAAATTTATCATTCAAATAAATGTAAGTAAAATTGTAATATATTCGAGAAAATTATAAAAAAATGCAAGTCTCTTTTTTTTGTCAAACAACAAAATTTACGAAAAAAAAAAAAACAGAAGAGCGAGGAAAAAACCGACTTCAATATTTTTTTTCATTAAAAAATTATGTTGCTTACTCTTATTAATTCCGAAAATAATATTTATAATTAATCTTTATATTTAATAAAACTGCGAAAAGTTACTTTTAGGTTTTTGTATTTTGGTATTTTTAGGTTTTGATATGATATATTTTTATAGGTATCAATTTGGTACTTCATATTTTTTATATAAGAAAAAAACGTTAGACAATGAGTCACATAGTTTTAAAAATCTCAATATGATGGTTCATGTTTTTTTTAATATTCATTTTTATTACTTTTTCTATAACGTTAATAGATTGGCATGGTTAATTCTATTAACCTATTTAATATTTTTTTAAAAATAACAAAAACAAACTTAAAAAAAAATATAAAGTATCACATTTTAAAATTTAATATAATTAAAAATAAAAACAGCAAAGCATAAAGAACTAAACAAATACATTTAACGTAATAAAAACAATACGGTTTTATAGTTTCAAGAAATTAAAAACGATTTTTTTTAAAGAGTTAATATTAATCCTTCCCGTCTAAAATCATGGAGTATAATGTATGAAAAAAGTAATGGATAGCATTTTAAGGTTATAACACATTATCTAAAGAATATCCAATCAATACAACAATTTTAGACAATTTTTTTTTTTAACTTTTATATACTTTTGTGTGTATCTTAAATATGACTAATCCTGTATTGAGCAATACTTTAAATTGTTGGGAAAATAGTTTAAAAAGAAATTATTACTTTAAATATGAGTAATCCTGCACTGATCACTTCAATCTTATAATATTTTCTATTCATAAATAACTTAAGACCCTGATCATAAATGAGGATTGTAAAATAAAATAAAAATTATTAAAATATGAGTTTTGTAATATTTTTATATCAAAATAAGAGCGATAAAAATGTTTCAAAAATATCTTGATACGATAAAAATAAAAAAATTAACTAAAACTGATAATTATTACAGTAATCTAATATTATAATATACATTTAATTTTGTAAACAAATGAATGAATTTGGTCAAAAATGGAAACCAAAGTGCAATTGTGATAACAGTACAGACCATTGCAGTTAAGGTGCTTGCAGTTGTGATTATTACAGACAGCGCCACGTTTCCACTGTCAAAACATAAACACATTAATTGCATCAATCAATTCAGCCATTAATCCATTCCAATAACTCATCCACAATTTCATAAGTAATATATATACCGTGAAAGATACGTTATGATGTTACTGGAAGCCGCTGCAATAAAAAAATTAGGAAAATTATTTCATTTTTATGAAATATCTGCTTAAATAATTTCACAATATATAAAAGGTTTTCTAATAATGAGAATTGAATATTATCTTGATTTATATATTATAAATCAAACTTTTAATTGATATAAGTTTTTTAATATATTTTCACGCCTACATATAAATATGTGATGTATAAGATTAACTATTTATAAATGATTTGACAAAATTTTAATAAATAGATAATATGATAGATCTAATAAATTTTTTTAGAATAAATTTTAATGTCATATTAATATGTAAAATTACGGTTAACTCCATAAAATTTATATGTAAAGTAAAAGAATATTTTGTTTATATATTATAAATTGATTTTATGTTATATTAATAAATGAATTTATACTTAATTTAATCTCACAAAATATAAAATGGTGATTGTCTTAACTTATATTGTTTATTTATATTATATAAATTAATTTTATATTTATGTGAAATTTTTAATACATTTTTTTATATTTATTAAAACATAAACATCTTATACGTCTAAATAATTTAAGTATTTATAGATAATTCAACAACCTAATAAAGAGATAATAGAAAAGTCTAACAAATCTTACTCAGTAGACTTTCATATTATCTTAATAAGTAGATTTATATTTAACTCCTGTTTACAAAATCAATATATAAAGTGATATTTACTCTTACTTTTTTACCTGGAAGTTGATGTTATGTACACTTAACTTGAGATTTCTAACATTTTAATACACTTAATCCGAGATCTCTAATATTTTAATTTTAGATAAATAAAAGTTCATATACCTGCTGGACAGCCACCAATTAATATTAAACCTGCTGCAAAATGTGGTGGAAGGTTGAAAATTTTGCTTATGAGAAATCCAGACAGTGGCATAACCTGAAAATTTGTTAGCAATTCACACAGACAGAACAAGACAAAGGTAAAATACCTGTTAGGTATGACGAAATATTACTTTTCTTGTTTCATGTTTTTTCTTTTTTTACAAATAAACACATTTGTGCCTATGTATTCTCCATAGGGATTTGATTTTGTGATACTTTTAATCCTTTTATGTGTTGTTAATTGAGTTTCCGTTTTTTAAAATGGACAACCGACAAAATAAAGTACACTCTAATAACCATTTTTAGGTATAATTAGCCTTTGATTAGTATTTACATAATCATAAAAAGTAAAAAGAAAAAAATTCACAGACTATATAATAATTGCATTATAAATATTTTATTGAAGTACGTAAGAGTATTCCACCATACAAATATATAGCATGTTGAGCTTGGGTTCAGTTTGATTTTACAGTAGGAATAAACATGCAATTTCTTTTGGCTTTTTTTTATGTATTTCTTAATTATTTTTTAATGATTTATACAAGGAATGAATAAAAAAAGAATTTTGTTAAACGAAAAAACCGATTGAGGCAGCTCAAATTGATAGTCAATTTTGGAGGTTCATGAAGCAATTCAATTTAGACGGTTGATGCATGAACCGATCCAATTTAATGCAAACCATAATAATTGAAGTGAAAAAAATTCGTAATAGTACAAACGTTTCTGTATTAAAAGAAAAGTCTTTTTCTGAATTAAAAACCGATATAATGCAAACCCAACTAATTATACTGTGTATTTATTTTAATAATTATTCAAGGTATGTTTTAAACTATTCACTTTTTTTTCATAATCAGACACTTTATTATATGTTTCAGAACTCGTATGAACTCTAAATTTATTTTACATTTGTTCTTTGAAAATTTATAAAATTATCTCCAAACCTGAATTTAAATCAATATTTAGAAAGATGGTGTGAATTATTTACAAAATGTAATGGTCGACCATCTTAGGCTAATTTATGAATTTTATAATTTTCTTTAACAATTATATACTCTACAAAAAAATCGAAAACCAATTTAATTGGAACTAAGCAAATAACTGAATTATAATTCATTATCAAACCGATTAGACCATTAAAAAACTAAAATCGAAATTATTGCGATATTCTGTTTCAAAACTATACAATTTGCCCCTGCTCAGTCAATTTATTTAAAAAATAAAAGAAATCAATCATTCAATATAATACATAACATAGGAAGAATGTTGGAAAAGCTTAAAACTGCAATCTTTACATATAAGTGAATTCAAAATCTCTTTTAACAGGTTAAAAGTGCAGTAATTATGAAGTGTTGTTGAAGAATTAAGTTGATAATAGTAGTTATAGTATGAAGTGATCAAACTCCAAATAACAACTTTGTAAAAATACTGACCGAATACTGAAGGGCAAAAGCATAGAGAACTTGCTTATGCATGGAAAGAGCCCCACGAAGATCATCAAGAGAGAGGGTCATGCCCATGCCAAGCATGATGATGTTGAGTCCCACAATCGTGAACTTGGGAGTGACCCAATTGAAGTAACTGGGTTTCATCAACCCCACAACACACCCAATTGAGACCCACAGTGGAAATGCTGCTGAAAGAACCTCACTAGCCACCACAAGCCACTTCCCAACACACCTATCTTCTTTTCCACCGTACGTGTTCGACGAAATGCCACACCGAAGTGGACCCGCGTTGGAACTGCACACTCTTGGTGGGCAGAGGTTTAGCAGGGGTTGAGGTTGGGAATTGCAGCTGAGTGTTATCCCAGAAGGTGATCTGGGTAGAGTGAAAGCATAGTAGGGAGGTTTGAGTCGAAGGGTTGTTTGAAGAAGATGGTTGGTGTGGGACTGGAGTGGATTAACTCCATGTACATGAGGACTGCATGCCATTGAAGCTTGCATTTTCTTTTGGTGTTGTTGGTTTCACAACCCACTAGAGGAATGTTCAGGATGATGAATAAAATGTTGCACAACAAAACTATTTAAAGTTGCCAATTAACGTTAGCAATTTAATGAATAATAAAATTGTTGAAATAGAAATATTTATGTATAATTTTGATAGTTAATACTAATTTTGATGAAAATAATTAATATTAAGTAGTATCTTTTCATTTATTATATAGTGTTATATCTAAATTCAACTGATCTTTGTTTAGTTTCGATTGTGTACTTAAATAATTAAATATAAACATAATTTTATATGTATTATGTGTCAAATGCAAATTATCTAATCTAGTCTAACATATAAAAGTTGTGTGGTTGGATAGATGCAAGTTTTATTTAAATTATGTTTTATCAAACATATGTCAAGTGTTATGCACATGTATCGTCTAATAAGTTTTTCCTTAAACAAACAATGAGTGTAATCTTGTATACCAGACACAAGTTTGAAATATTTTATAGTACATGGCAAACTTTAATAAGTATTTATTTTATGCTTACAGAGACTATATGCTTTCTTATTTTGGAAAAGAGTAGTATCAATGTTGCAGAGTCAATCAACTATGTCAAAGGGCTTTGCTCAAAAGATGGAGAGAAACTTGTTGTCTTAACCTATGAAGCTTTGGCATGCTCTCAATGCATTAAGAAGTCACACAAATTTAATGTTATGTCAAGAGCATTTAATGTGTCGCGAAGCTTTAAAGCATGCTTAGATGCAAGAAGAAGTTGTAGTAGATGATCCTCACAATCACTACAAAGAAATGCAACAACTTTTTTCTTTTTAAGCTCTATATAGTTATCGCTTTAAAAAGGCTGACGAAAGTCTTTCTACAAGAACGAGCTTAAGTTTAATGTGTCCTTAGCTTTTATAGTTATAAGGAAGAATATTGTTTGTCCAAGTACAGCCTGAAAGAGTGAACAAAATTTTGTATTCGTCGTAAGACATAACCCATCTTTTAATGAGCAATCTAGTGATTTTTTAGATCACTTTCTTTGCAAACCATTTTGTTTTTAACTATAAGTGATTGTTTGTCCAAAGAACACCCTATCTTAACCATGAATGGTTGTGTTCAATAGAATATTCAGTTTTACCCAAGTGTGGCTGCATTCCAAACAATACTCAATGAGTTAGCCGAGAGTATCTAAGTTCTAAATAATACTCAGTGAGTTAGCCGAGAGTATCTAAGTTCTATATAATACTCAGAGTTTCAGTCAGGAGTGGTTGTTGTCCAAATAATACTTAAGGTTTTACCTAGGAGTGATTATTATCCAAATATTACTTGAGTTGTAGCTAAGAGTAGATGCGTTCCAAATAATACTCGTTTATATTTTCGTAACATTAATCTGCTTAGCGAAATTTGATCAATTAATCAAGAAAAGGATGTAGTATTTGCTAACAAATAAATCAGTATAAAATTTCCTACGAAAATCTTTCTTTCCCCTTATCTCTTGTTTATTGCATTATCTCTTTACACTAACAAAAGAAAGAAAACTATATAAAATAAGTTTTAGAAAAATCTTGATAAATCATTTGTCATATAAAACTATTGGTGCATTCTTCTTTCCACGAAAATGTTTTTTTCTTATTACAAAGAACCAGATATTGATTTGACTACTTACTTTTCTTTACCTAACCATGAGTAATAATAGACTTAACAACATATATACACATAATCAATATTTTAATCCTAACACTAATAATGTTAATTATATTACATAATGATAATGATAATTTTGACAATAACATTGTTGATAATCATGATGTTGATGTTTTTTTTACCACTTACACTCGCACAAGAAAATACCCTTCTTTTTTTGAGATTCTTCTTATTTGAGATTAGTGAACATTATTTCTATACTACAATGTGAAATAGCCTATACAATCCTTTGTATCTTATGACAAATTATCTTATAACTATTGCAATACTATTCTATCTATATTTTCTCATGTTGAACCAAAGAATTATGAAGAGGTTTGAAGAATGAATGTTGAGAAAATGCCATGTGCGAGGAGCTTGCTGCTTTTGAAAACAACAAGACTTGAACTCTCACTAACCTCCCAAATAAATCTGCCATTCGATGTCGTTGGCTTTACAAGCTTACTACTCTTTGTCTGCTCCTTACCTTGGCTGCTATCAACAACTAGGTTCTCAAACAGCTAGATGTCAACAACATTTTTATAAGATATGCAGATAGTGGCATCACCTAAAAATTATCAGCAATTCACACAAACAAATAAAGCATGTCTCTCTGTGTACAACTGTAGTAAAAAGGCTATCATGTATTTTTTTTTTTTTTTAAATGAGTTTGCTATCCTTTTTCAATATAATTTTCGAGCATTTTCTTAGTATCACCAAGACTTTCTTAATCATTTTTTACATTTATATTTTAAAATATAGACATTTTTATATATTATTTTCTTAGCCTTTTTCGTTTGAATAAATTATTGCAATTTTTTAGTAGCCTTTATTTGAATTTTTTCTAATCTTTTAGTATATTACATAATAATTTAAATATTATTCGACATTTTAAAATTTGAATATTTTATTTAATTATATCTTTATATCCTTCTTACAATTTAGCCTAGCCCAATTTTTCGTTTTCTTTGCGCCTTTAAAAAATTATTTATAATTTTACCACAAAAATAAAACACAATCTAATAATAAACTGAGTCATTTGTTACCCTTAAAAATAACATTTATATTATAAACAAAAAAAATACATAATAATAATTACATCACAAAGAAACAAATACATTACAAACTAATAATATTCAATTAGTCATATAATGCCAGTGTTATAAACATAATATAGCATTACCCATATAATCATATTAAGCATTAGTTTTTGTAGACGGCCAAATAGAGATTAATGACCTGATAATATAATTATAATCAGTGGTTGAAATCATACTTAAAATGCAGTGACAAGATATTTGAAGTACTTAATACAGCTCATTTAAATAAAAAAATATTAAAATATTATAAATACAGTAAATTGAACTTATATCCTATTTATTAATTATACATGTATTTGTATTCAAATACATATATCTCTTCTCAAATAAAGTAATAGAAGATAACATCACCACAGATAATAAGCATATTTTGATAAACAAAGAGAAATCTCACTCAGACAGCAAGTACATCATTCTGACTTCATTATTGTAAAAACAAGCTTTATTTTAACATTTCTTTTTTACAGGCTTTCAATTTATTAGATTTTCATTCTTTTTGCTTAATGATTGATACAAAGTATTTAATAATCTTACTAAACTCACTAAGATTTTATTTTCAATTTCATTCCTTTTATAGAACTTGAGATTTTATTCAAAAATTTAAACCCAAAAAAGCTTTCATCGTAATAAAATAAGCACACGTACCGATAAAAAATTCTTTTAATTATACTACTTGCTCATAAAATAAACCAAACAAAATTCAAATAACCACCAGTTAGGAGAATCAAAAAACCAGAAAAGACGTGCTTAGGTATGGCAAGAACCCCACGAAAATGATCAAGAGTGAGAGTCATACCCATCCCCGGCATGATGATGTTGAGCCCCGCGATGCTCAATTTGGGAGTGACCCAATTGAAGTAATCGGGTTTCATCAACCCCAAAACACAAGCAATTGAAATCCACAACGGAAATACCGTTCAAAGGACCTCACCGGCCACCACAAGCCACTCCCCAACACTTCTACCTTCGTTTGCACCGTACCCGTTCGACGAAATGCCGCAGTGAACTGGGGCGGCATTGGAAGTGCAGATTGTTGGCGATTTTGATGTGCAGAGGTTTGGAAATGGTTGAGGTTGAGAATTGCATCTGAGTGTGATTCTAGAACTTGATTTGGATTTGATCAATGAGAAGTATAAGAAAGAGATTGCACTCTAACAACTCCTCCATATACGTTAGGAGAAAATGCTTGCATCAAACAAGCATGCCTCCCCAACATCAACCCTTCAAATACATGAAACAAAACTCCTCCATTGTTATTCCCCCCAAAACAACACCTTCTTCAACCACCATTTCACAACTCCTCTCCACACCCAACTGGGCCCTGTTACTAAACCACCACCTCTTCCCAAACACTCTCCTCCACAACCCTCGCTCCGTCATAACCGTTTTCAACAACCAACGCAACCCCTCCCACGCCATCAAGTTTCACGCCTGGCTTTCGCATGTCAACCCCGCTCTCGCCACGCACCCCTCAGTGCAACGCGCTCTTCGGAACACTCTGCACCGTAACGGCCCCGCGCTGCTGTCGCTCGAGCTGCTTCGTGACGTTCACAATTCCGGGTTTCGGCTCACTGAGGATCTGCTCTGCGCGTTGATCGGAAGCTGGGGAAGGCTCGGTTTGGCAAATTACTGTGCTCACGTTTTCGGTCAAATCTCATTCTTGAGTCTTACCCCCTCCACCAGGTTGTACAACGCTCTTATTGACGCTTTGGTGAAATCCAATTCAGTTGACCTTGCTTATCTCAAATTCCAACAAATGCCCGCGGATAATTGCCGCCCCGATAGAATTACCTATAACACCCTCGTTCACGGGGTTTGCAAGATTGGCGTGGTGGATGAGGCGCTTCGATTAATCAGACAGATGAAAGATAAGGGACATTTTCCTAATGTGTTCACTTATACAATGCTTATTGATGGGTTTTGTAACGCCAACAGGGTTGGTGAAGCATTTGGGGTTTTTGAGACGATGAAGGAGAGTGGAGTTCGTCCAAATGAAGCCACTGTGAGAGCGTTAGTCCACGGGGTTTTTCGCTGCGTGGATCCAGGTAAGGCACTTGAGATGTTGTTATCTAAGTTTTTAGATAGGGAGGTGGAGCAGGACTGTGTTCATTTTAAGTTAGCTTGTGATACTGTTCTGTATTGCCTTGCGAATAATTTTATGGCGAAAGAGATGGTTGTGTTTCTGAGGGAGGTTCTGGGAAGAGGTTATGTCCCTGATAGCTCTGTTTTCAATGTCATCATTGCTTGTTTGGTTAAGGGAGCTGAGCTCAGAGAGTCGTGTGACATATTTGAAATTTTAAGAAAACAAGGTGTGAAGGCAAGCATTGGTACTTACCTTGTACTTGTTGAGGCATCGTACAAAAGAGGATGGAGAGAGGATGGGGACCGAGTTTCCGGACAAATGATTAGTGATGGGCTAATATCTAATGTTTTCTCATATAACATGATAATTAATTGCTTCTGCAGAGCCAAATTGATGGATAATGCTTCTGAGGCTTTCAGAGACATGCAGGCTAGAGGTTTTGTTCCCAACCTTGTTACTTTCAATACCCTTATTAATGGGCATTGCAAGGAAGGATCAATAGTTAAGGCACGGGAGCTGTTGGAGATGCTTTTAGAAACTGGGCTTAAACCTGATATCTTCACTTTTGGCTCTATAATTGATGGACTCTGTCGATTAAAGAAGACTGAGGAAGCTTTTGAATGCTTTACAGAAATGATTGAGTGGGGCATAACTCCAAATGCCGTCATTTACAATATCTTAATTCGGTCTTTTTGTGCCATTGGGGATGTTGCAAGGT
>Ga0099825_1006448_pt1 | contig 14666 bp, 7 predicted proteins | sample SiratroredBW_FD_76838 | JGI IMG/M metagenome (GOLD analysis project Ga0099825, IMG submission 76838) | Root nodule microbial communities of legume samples collected from California, USA - Siratro red BW | ecosystem: Host-associated > Plants > Roots > Nodule | place: USA: California | collected... | reverse complement strand
CAGATTGCAATTCTAGTTGTGGCTTAATCAACTATGCAGGTATTTATTTATTTACAAAATTATTTTCTTTAAGATTTTGTACTTATTTGTGAAATTAGGTCAAATTATGATTTTAAATGTTTTTGTAATGAACTTTATTTGACAGATACTCCTGATCCTATTTCTGTGGTGAATTCTTGTCTCCAAGAATGTGAGAAGAAGAAGAACATATTACAATGAAGAAAGGATTGCTGCAAGAACATGCTTACTTAATAGAATAATTTTAATTAATAAATAACTGTTTGAAATTCCCTTCTTATTATTTAGTTCATTGTATTATTTTTTATATTATTGCAGCTCAAGAAACTACATAAACAACAAAACAAAACAATTTTAAAAAATATATAATCAATAAATATAAATAGAATTGAGATACTTAAAAATTTATTTATAATTAATTTATTAAACATATAATATAACGTAACATAATATAATGTAACGTAAGATAATATAATATAATATAATAATATATTATAATATAATATATAACGTAACATAAATAACATAATACAAAGTATTATAACATATAACGTATATATAACGTATATGATATAACATAATATAAAATAAACATATAACATATAACGTAACATAACATATAATATAATATAAAATATTATAATATAATATAATATAACATGATATAAAATGTTATAATATAATATAAAATGATATAAAATGTTATAATATAATATAATATATTATAATATAACATGATATAAAATGTTATAATATAACGTAATATAATATAATATAATATGATATGTTATAATATAATATGATATTGCTCTTCAGAGTGGTAGGGCTTTAGGCTCAAATTCTACAAACTTTGACAGTTATTTAGGTATTTTAGCATGATCAAAAGTATTTATTTTGGTACCGGATCAGGATCATGTGACTGAAGAATAAAAATATTTGATTTGGTAGGACCTTTGTGTAAGTAACAAATTTATAGGTTATAATAAATACATTATGAAATAACTACATTATGAATTCTTTTGTTCTTTGCTTGATAACTTCTTTATTTATTTTTGCAGACAAGCTTTGAGTTTGAAACCTCCAGCTTCATTAGGAAGAAGATTATGACATTCATTAAGGGCAAAATGGAGGTCATTCAAGACCGTCTTAACCATTACATACGTATATGGAAAACACAAGGGAAAATCGCCTTATAAAAAATATGGAATTGATGAAAAGACTTGGAGACAATGTGTCTAATTAGAGAGGATCCCTCTTGCCAGATTTGATTTTTTTTTCCAGACCCACTTAATTAAATAATATGAATGTGACAAAGGTAAATTTTGTATTTTGTAAGAGAAGAGAAAGAAAGCGCAAGATATTGCACATAAGAATCTCACCCCCATTGATTGTCTAGGGGGGAGTTATGATTTATTACAAAGAAAGATAATGGAAGAAAAGATGAAATCATTACATGATTCTTCAACATCAGAAGATGTTCTCTCCTCCATCCTCTCCTAGTCGACATGAGAAATGAAAGTTGGCTAGGACTAAACCAGGAGGGCAGATGACATCTGCAAAGTCTGAAGAGATTGCCCATCAGATTGTAAGTAATGTTAATAAATTGAGTATCATATAATGTTTTCATTTTTAGTATTTAATTGATGACTTTTATTCTATTATTTTTCGTAGGATGACATGGTGCAACAGAGCTCACAGGAAAGTTTTGTGAGTCTAGGAAAAAAAGATATACTGATGGCAGCTATTGGCATCCCAGAACACCCTGGTCGTGTCTGCATTACTGGGTTTGATGTACGAGTAAGACAATTTTTTGGATCAGCTTCCCGGTCTTCCTCATCTGCAACACTAGCCACACAAGACCAACTAGCTAAGATGAGAGAAGAATTAAGATGAGAAATGAGAGAAGAAATTAGATGACAAATGGAGCAGATTGTTTCATCCATGGGCATGACACAACAACACAATCCTATGCAGCAAGATGAAGCACTACCTACATGCGGTAGAGTTAGCTCAAAGGGTAGTTGTGCTGATGACGACGAGGACGAGGACGAGGAGGAGCTACAAACTGATATTTCATATCTTTGTAAGTTGTTTGCTGGAGATCCTCCTCGTGTGGTAGCGATTGGGAGAGTGTATGCTACAGGTTCGACGATCCACACATTGTCACTTAGAGAAGATTTAAGTAGAGTGATCGTCGAAAAAGTTAAAGTTATTGATGCCGAGGTGCTAGAGCCCACATCAGAGGTTAGATTTGTGGGGCAAGCACTCGGTACATTTATTGCATGACCTACACATCTCCTAAAAGTCATTTTTAGAAAACATAAGATATAATTGTCATAATTTCTCATCATGTTCTTTAAATTAACACTTAATTTTGTTTAAATTAATACATTTAATTTTGTTATTTTCTATTACAGGACTATGGAAGTAAATAAAAATCACCAAGTCCTGAGTCGCAGCTATCCCAACAACTCCAGACATCTGTGAATCCAATTCAAGAGTTGTTTAGGCTTTCTCACATCATGTATGATTCATTAGTTTCAAAATACTCCCATCAATGAACTTCAATTTGCTTTTAGACAAAAAAGCACGTTTCATGTTTCTGCTCCATATATGATAATTATTTTCATTGAGAGGAGATAAAACAAAAACTAATCCTGTATTCTCTCCATAATGTAGATAATAGAGGCTGCTAAGATTTTGACTCGGATCAATTTCCGATCGTGACAGCTCCATGAATTCTTAAGAAAAACAAAAAAAAAAAACTTAAAAAACAAGATTAAAACAAACAAAAACAATGGCAATAGAAGTCAAACAGAACTTAACTTGCTCTAATACCATAAAAATATCCCAGGCCCGTTAATAGTCAAGAAACCGTAAAAAAATAATCAAGAAAGGGCCCACGTGTTACGTGCTACGACTTTTAGAAGATGCCTCTCGAGACTTGTAGGCACTTTCCAAATCTTTTTGAAATATTTGGGAAAAAATGATTTAGGCCTTCGAGCTCTGTCCGTTTCCAGGAAGAAACACACAAGGTTACAATGTTTTCAAGATATTAATTTCAATTGTTTTTTTTATTGGTCTTCGGCGTATGAAACAGGAAGAAATACCTGCAGAGGTAGTCATATACTTAAATTAGTACTAAGTTATCCAATGTTTAGTGTGATTTGGATGAGAATGAAGTATTCCTTTCATTACTCACTATATATTTTCTTATTTGTAATGATGATTTTTTCACTCTTGTTAAAAGAAAGATGATAAGTTTAGTCGAGATGAGATATTTTTTTATTAAAGAGTTATAAAAGACACTCAACATTTCAGATGGAGAAGATGTAAGAGTTCATAAAAAATTGTTTTATTGTCTAAAGTAGACATGGATCGAATGTAATTAACAAATAACATGTGAGAGTGACCCAGAACACTATTATTCTTAATAATATCTTATCGACTAGAGCACAATTATTCTTAATAATAGAATAAAAATTACAAGATAAAAGATTTTGATTTTAAAAACAAAATTACAGAATTTTTTGATTGTTTAATTTTGTTTCCCAAATAAAAAAATAAGTTAAAAGATCTTTAATTTGATTTTAAAATACAAAATATCAAAAATATTCTTTGCCGCATCAAGCTCCCTTTTTTTGGTATTTTTTAGTAATTAAAAACTATTTTAATTCATTTTTTGAATATTATTAAATTAAATACTCATAACTGAGATTATTATAATATAATTTCGACAACATATTTAAAATAATTTAATAAATTGTCATTCTGTTTTGGTGCTCCATTTGCACCTCTGCAACTCCACCATGTTCGGCTCCGCGCGAATCTTCTCCGACGTCGCTCTCCGCCTCCGGCAAAACCTATCGGTAATTTCTCCTTCGATTCAATTCGCCTTCGCCTAGGGATTTCTCGAACATTCTAGAGCTTCACGTTGTTCTTTTCTCTTCCGTTTTGCAGCTTCGAGGTGTGCGCGTGCAGAACATTAACATTGGAGGCGGTATGGGAGGCGAGATCCCCGACAACAAGCGTCTGGAGTACGCTCTCCAGCACCTGCACGGAATAGGGCGCTCGAAAGCGCACCACATCGTGTGCGAGCTCGGCGTCGAGAACAAATTCGTCAAGGATCTCAGCAAGAGGGAACTCTATTCCATTCGCGAGTTGCTCTCCAAGTATTTGATCGGAAACGATTTGGTACTTTCTTCCCACCTTTTAAACGCTCTTTGCATAAATTTCTCCATGTTGATTGTAGTGGATTTTTTCTTAAACAACTAAGGAAGGTTAGTGTAACGAGTAAGTGGTCTATTAGGGGTCTCAGTATAATGTTTTTCAGATGATTAAGGACATTTAGGGATGGAAAAAGGAAATTGAACAAAATTTTAGGTTGTCAGTGTAATTCACTCAAAGCAGAATGAATCAAACTTTTCTCATTGGTTAAAATCAACGTATGTGAATTGGTTTTCAGAGAAGTCGGGTGAAAGAGCTTCTATAAAATGCGTAGTGTATAATTTGATTTTAACATATAAAATAGGTTTAGTTTGTTTTTACCTTCTTATTTTCTACTTGTATGTGTTTTAGAAGAATGTTTATCTAAATAAGCTTGTTTGTTTCGTTATGTGTGTGTGTGTGTTTTTTTTTTCAGAAAAAGTGCGTTGAGAGAGATGTGGTAAGGTTGGTGGGCATTCAGTGCTACCGAGGGATCAGGCATGTGGATAACTTGCCCTGCCGTGGACAGAGGACTCATACGAATGCACGCACCAGGAGGAGCCGGAAAACTTTATCTGGATCAAGATAGGTACCGCTTGAGAAACTGATGAGTTTGAGATGAGGAAATAAGTTTAGAGACTTAGCTGGTTTAAGTGAAATCAATGTTGAGATTTACATGTTCAATATGCCTTTGGCGGGTTTATCTTTCCTTTGCAAGGGCTTTAATGGTCTTATTCTACATTTTGATGGGTTTCTTGTCTTGGTTGATTGTCTAGGTAATGTGCTTTTTTATTTGAAAATTGCTAATCATTTGTGCTGGGCAAGCTTTAGTTTAAATGTATATTTTCTCCTTACACGATGATTTAAATGGAAATTTTGACATATTTGCATTTTTCTTACTTAGGAAGGATTAAATTTTTAAGAATTATAGGTTCATTAGTAGGAGTGTATAGTTGTAGAACTTATTTCTGTCTTCTAGATTCCTAATGTATGTTTCCGATATATTACTAACAATATACCATATAGAATAGAACTACCAAGTCCTCTGTCTCTGGTTGCTTAAAATTATCTGTAAGAGTCTCTATCTTGATTGATTAGCTTAGTTCTGCTGAAACTTAACTTGATAGAATGCTTTATTCTCTATAAATTGCCAGAGGCACGAAATCTATATGCTTTTTGTGTTCAAAGATATGAGTAATCATAACTGCTTAGTTCCATTGAGTAATGAAAATATTTATAAAGAATTATATTTTGAAGGTATTTGATGATTGGTTGCAGCTTTAGCTGTTTATTTTCTTTTGTCCTTTAATATCTATTGGATTAGAAGGACTACTACTTGGGTTGTTAATACGTTTTCTAAATGTTGATATCCATGACTGTTTACACCCTGTTTCTTTTATGCGGTTGTAATGTACACTAACGGCACAGTATTGTTAGTTGCCGATGGTGATTTGATAAAAAAATAGTGATGAAAAATTAAACCACAAGTTTGTAATGTACAAAAGGCTATATATTTGGGAAAGCTATAAAATGACAGGCTAAGAAAGGGCCTACAGGAGAAGAATATAGATATTGATCCTTTTTAGGTTCTGGATGAGACAATGTTATATTTAATAATAATTAGTAAAATTATTAATGAAAGCTTTAGACAAGGAAGCGATGACAACAAACAATAAGTTCAACATCACTTTTCAATTTAAGGTATTATTGAAAAACAATAATCGAAGTATGCTTACCGTTTGAGACACGATGCAGGTACACATTAGAAGAAAACTGTGGTCTAATTCGATTGGAACTGTTTCGTCAACTTAACTGCATTGAATGATGATTATTCCTTGCATATCAAACAAAAAGTAATTATGTTTGTCTCTTAACAAAGCATTCTCTGTCGTGCACATGGTCAATGATTGATCCTCATTAAAAAAAACAAATTTGAGTCAATTCTTTTTGGCCGAAATAACACATACTCTGGACCATAAAAAGGGAATTAACACATGCTTCGGTACTTGCATTTGAACCTTTCAACCTTCGTAAATTAGATTAAGAGGCTTCCAAAAGTTATATAAATTCAATATACTTTGTAATGAAAATTTTTCATATCTCAAATTTGATTTCTTGATAGCATAAAAATTTCTGATTTGGTGCTTGTTCTGACATCAAATGTTGAAATCCAAGTTGGTTAATTAATAATCATCATTTAGTGCTGATGTTTGTTGGTTTTGCTGCATTTTTTTTGTATTCTGATGTTTATGATCTATTAATTTTATGGAAGCGTCTTTTAGTGTTTAAATATGAGTGTTGAACTTGAAAGAAAAGAAAATCAGATGATATGCCCACTTCCGCAGATTGTAACTTCAAAAGTACTCTTGTGGTGTGCCAAACAAAACTCCATATCTTCAATCAGAATTTGGCTTTGGCCATGCTTTATTGTGAAAAATGAGCTGTTCCCCCATTGATTAATCAGTAAACCAGAACATTCTTGCAGTCTAAATATCTGAATTTGGGTTGTAGGCTAGTGACTTGAACACGATTCCATTAATATTAATTCTGTCTATCACCTAGAAGATATTGATGTTTATACTCTTTAACTCTTTCTGCTTTGTTGCAGTTCTTTTATTCTGACCGTGATCCATGAATCGCGCTACTAGCCTTTATTCATTCATGTTAAGCATTCATTTTTCCCCATCATATCCTTCGTTAATTTCCCTCTTCCTATTTATGTACAGCAACTGGTCTACTAACATATAAGCCCACTCACAATGGTCCTCATCAGTTTCATGCCCATTAACATAACCCCATTGTATATTCTTAGACTAACATAACTAACTACCAATGAGGGATACCTAACAACATATGAATAGCCGCTGATTGCTGCAACATATGAATGCTAGTTGAAGCAAGTTAATGCTAAAAGTAGTCTTCATTCCACCGGGGTCAAGCACAAACAAGTGAATGCTCCCATGTTCTTCCAGTACTCTTTCCTCTAGAGCATCAGAACCTCTGTAGTTAGCCTAAAAAGGTCCCATGTCGCTCTGCTGCAAAAACTCAACTATTGCACGAAGTAGTTGATGTGTTCTATCATAGTTTGTGGTTTGCTGAAGTTTGCTTATTTTCCAAATTGACTCTTGTTTTTCACCTTCAAATGCTCGTATCTTTGTTTTTTTCGGATTCTTGATTCAGAATGTTGAGCAGTTGCTGTTCTCTTGGCTTTTCTACCCTTGGGTTCTGCTATGTTTCTTTTGTTCTTTTTGATCTTGCTTCTCTGCTTGCTGTTTTTTGTTGGATTTCTCCCTCTTGGAATGTTTCCTTTTCATGAAATTCTGATACCCGTAATTCTGTATTAATCTCTGATTTCCTCATTTCTTGCCCTTTAGTCACATGTTCCAGTCTCTCTAATTCTCCACTCCAGCTTCTACCTTGATCATCCACCAATAGGCCTCCCTTCCATTGAATATTGGAATCAATTTTTTAAGCCATTTTCTTGACAACTTCCCCCATATCTCCTAAATTAGGACTCTGATACCACTTGATAGATGTTATGAAATAAGAAATAGGAAGAACATTTATCTTTTTCAGGAAGTTATAAACATTTGGAGGAATATTTATCTTTTGAATTTTGCCATTTGGACGCAAATTATGGGTATGACGAGCCAAATTGAAGAACCTTTAATTATTTACACTCCAGTTGGCTGGTTCAATATACCAGGGATGGAAGACCTAGCTTTTGCAAACGTTGGTGTGTTCTTTTGGATATAAAAGGGGATAGGATCACTGAAAAAATTTGTATCTGATGTGGTGTTTAATTTTCCATACCGGTTTTATTCCAAATCCAAACCTGTTTACTGCATAATAACCCTTATGAAAGCATTTGTTCCTTCAATTACGGTCGGATTGTTCTTTAATCCACTCAATTTTTTGATAGATCATTTATTTATTTATTTTAAAACTAAATCTGAATCCACTGTGATGATAATTTAAGGTCGGATCAATCTCATTTATTATTTAATATATTAATTTGACTTTTTATATTATGATAATAATACCATTGAAAATTTAAATAACACACATTTTGCAATAAACATTTCAAAATAAAATGCTTATATAAATATTAAATTGTGTTATACAAATTATTATTTATGAAATAAAAAGTTAATTATTAATAAATATCTACTAAAAGTATCTTGTACTTAAATAAAAATAAAAGACGCAGGATTAATTTTGACTAATTTGAAACATACGTCTTCAGAATAAATTAAGTATAGTTTTTAAGGTTAAATCTATTGAAATCAACATGCTACCTGATTAGTGAGATGGAATCATTACTACATATCACATCCCTATGTTTACTTTTCTTTTTACACATCCGTACTTCAATCATAACTTCTGTAATTGATCCTTCAATCATAATTTTTTTGAAAACAATAGTATGCATTTATCATACTTTAAAAGGGTAGTATTTTATAATTTTGTTTATAATGTTTTATAAAGGATTTTCTTATGTCTTTTATTTAATTTTCATTTCTATTCTAGTTATTTTTTTCATAGTTAATATGCAGTTAACAAGTATATAGGATATAACACATTCAGTTTCTTTAGTATGTTCTGTCCTTCTCTAATTAAAATTGAAGTTTTAATGAGTAAAATCTTTGAATAGCATTTTAAAGGATTTACAGTTTTATTTTTTAACTAATATCTTTTATTCTTTGATTTCTGATAGTTAAAATGAGGAAAACAAATATATAGGCATGAGTATTTAGATAGGAGAAAAATTAGACAAAGATCCTCGAGTGTTTCCCTAATGTAGATTACAATTTTATTTTGATAATTAAAAAGTTACGGATCTGAGACGAGCAAACATAGAAAACATTGTAAATATGAAAAGTATTTTTAAAATATTATAATAGTTCAGCATAGGTGTTTTTTAAACTACTCGGAACATTGGAATCTAAATAATCTGTACCATTGTTCTTGTTAAATGGATAACAAACCTTAAAATAATTAAATTTAATTATAATGACATTAGGTGCTAGCTAAAAATATTTACTTGAGATAATTAAAATATCAACAGAATATAATTATGTTGTAAGGACCCGATATATAAATAAAGGAAAAAAATGAATTAATTTTTATTTGGGAAGACTTATTATACTAAACAAATTTTGAACCACAACAGTAATATATGTAATTATTTTGCCGTTAAGAATTTTTTGAATTAGATGGACGGATGAGCATGTAAATGTGCAAATATTAAAACTACCACAAAACACAAATAAGAGTATGTACTCAAATATATTTTTAAACGCGGGTAAAAACATACTACATCTATTAATAGTTATTGTTCTTCAACAAACAAGTTTATTTCTAGTTAAATAAGTCAAATAAATTATGAGACAATTTTTTATCTTATTAAATATACTTGAGATTCAAGAGAGAAAGAGACAAGTTTATTCTTGATTCGCACCATTTAATCCATCAACACTCTTTTTGAAAAAAAAAAAAAAGTATTCCTAAGAAACAATTTCTTGCATAAATAGGAAGTTGTTTCTCAAATTAATTACAACAAGAACTCCCTCTGTTTCAAAATAACATATATTCAAGGTTATACATAATAAGTATAATAATAAATAATTTTACTAAAATGTTTACTTTCAATAATAAATGCATTATCTATAACTATTGAGTAGTTAATGATAATGGTTGAAAAATTAGTGGCCATAAAACTAAAAATAGATAAACTTGATATAATTTATTTAAAATAAATTTGAAATAGGGTTTTTTATATCTTATTAAAATAAAGCGTAATTGAACGTGAAAAAAAAATGATTGCTAAAAAACTTCAAGGCAGTAGTGTATATCAGTTTGTTAGAACAAATGTGGTCATTAACAATTTTTTTTTTCATGAAAATGTTGTTTTATTTTTCAATAAAAAATTGCATGTTGACATTAGATCTCTTAATCTTTGTGCACAAAAATTGTTTAATAAATTATGATATTAGTTTAGATTTAATATCTGTGTAAACAATTAGCAAGATCTGAATGGAGACAGAAGCCACACACAATAAAGTCACATGAAAAGGAAAAACATTACCAGCACAACCGACAAGGTTCCATTTGGATTTGGTTATCTTTGAAACTAAGGTTCTTACTTACTCCAAACCAAACAAATCTGCTAATAATTCACTTCACTTCCAAAAACCTCACTCTCTGATTCAGTTACTGTCTCTCTTTCTCTCTCTCTCTCTCTACCTAGACTGAGATGGGTTCAGTTTCTCTGAAAATTGGAGATGGAACAGCCAGATTCCAAAGAGCAACACTGTGTTCTTCAGCTGTTAACATTCTCATGATTTTCTCTGTCATCACCACCAACCTCTTTGCTCTCTACGCCTTCACTGCTTCTCCTAAACCACCCCATCACCTTCTCCAACATCATGCACATAAGAACATTTCTCTCATCTCGGAGCAGGTCTCGCTCATTCTCAGAGAGATCGATTTGTCCCAGAAGAAACTGGCCCAGATGGAGAAAGAGATTCTGGGCTACGAAAGCATTGATCTTTCGAGGCCCAACATTGCATCCGAGCTCAAACTCTTCCTCCAGCGCCACGAGCTGCCTCTGGGGAAAGACTCAAGAACTGGGATCACTGAGATGGTGCCGTCTGTGGGACACACCTGTGAGAAAAATTCAGACCTGTTGTCTCAGTTTATGAGTTACAAGGTTTTTGGAGCTTGCCCTGATGATTGGAGTGTGGCACAGAAGCTGATCTTAAAAGGGTGTGAGCCTTTGCCTAGGAGGAGGTGTTTTGCAAAGACTGTGTCCAAGGTAGGTTTGTACCCCTTTCCAGATTCTCTTTGGAAGCCTGTTGGTAATAAGACTGTTAACTGGAGTGGTCTTGGTTGTAAGAATTTTGAGTGTTTGAATAGTAAAAAGCTGAGTAGGGAGTGCATTGGTTGCTTTGATCTGGTCCATGGCAATGAGAATGCTAGGTTTGTTAAGGGTAAGAGTAAGAACGATTTTCTGGTTGATGATGTGCTGGCCTTGGGAGGTGGAGGGGTTAGAATAGGGCTTGACATTGGTGGGGGGTCTGGATCCTTTGCTGCTAGAATGGCTGATAGGAATGTTACTGTGGTTACTAACACTCTCAATGTTGATGCCCCATTCAGTGAATTCATTGCTGCAAGAGGGCTTTTTCCTCTTTACTTGAGCTTGGATCATAGGTTTCCTTTCTATGACAATGTGTTTGACTTGGTTCATGCTTCAAGTGGCTTGGATGTTGGAGGGAAGAGTGAGAAATTGGAGTTTTTGATGTTTGACATTGATAGAGTTTTGAGGGCAGGTGGTTTGTTCTGGCTGGATAACTTCTTTTGTGCCAATGAAGAAAAGAAGCAAGCTTTGACTCGGTTGATTGAAAGGTTTGGATATAAGAAGTTGAAATGGGTTGTGGGAGAGAAGATTGATAGTGTTGGGTCTGGCAAATCTGAAGTTGTCTTATCTGCTGTCCTTCAGAAACCTGTTAGAGTTTAGGGGCTTATACAATAAAACTGCAAGAAGGGAAGAATAATCTAAGATTCTGCTATATCTCTCTCACACATAATTTGTGTGAATGAATTGCTTCCATAGTCATCAAATACTATTGGACCTGGAATAAGTACAAGAATTGTTTCCTTGCCAATTGTAAACCAGCTTTTTGAGGTGACATATATTTTGTATTTCAAGTTCTGTTTTATATTTTATTCTGTATTAACTGTTTTGTACCTTGATAAATTATTAGAAAGATGAACAATGAATTACATTTTTTAAACTTAGGAAGTCAACTTTAGTCTTTATATTTGGAGACTATATTTTACTTTCTTGAATGTGAAGGATCCAATCATATATTAATTGGTCGTTGTGTGCATATGTTTTTTTATTTTCTCTACCTGATAACTGCATAGTATGCTTGACCAATGTAGTGTTTGAGCACAATCATTATGGATTGTTTCACATTCAAAAGAAATCATCCATTGTGAATGGTCTTTTAATATAGTGGCACCTAGCTTCATTGGTAAAGGCATGAACCTGGGTTTGATCTCAAATATAGCACACAAGAATGCTATCTAATCTGTCATTTAGTTCTATAATCATCTTGTTCATCCCTCTAATTGCTCTAAACCAAAGATTCTAATGAGTCAATCCAATTCACAAGAATGTTGCCTGTCTCATAAGACAAGGTGCATTTATTAGATTCTGCAAAAAAGTGATGAATATGTTTAGTACTAATGCTATTGCTGTAGTTGATGAATATTGGTGACTTGGTAATTGGGTTTTGATAATCTATGAAAATGCTTCTTTTGCTCTTTCACTTCATAGTTATGAATAAGCCATTTCGTTGTTTGCGTAGCTTAACAGAACTATAAATTCTCATTGAATGTGGCGATTGTGTTTAATCACAAGTATGCAATAAGGCTTCAAAACGAAGAGGTAAACCGGGTGAAAAGAGAGTTGAGTGGATTCAAACCAAATATGGTTAAAAATGAGCTAGCAATGTTTCAGGAATAGTTCATGCTATTTGAGATAGAGATAGAAAGGAGAAAGGTGCAAATGTTATAGGTGATATGGTGTGTAGAGAAAAAAAAAAAAATAGAGAGAAATGGAGGGTTTGAGAAATGTATGCATTATGAATTTGTGAGTTTTCATTTTTAGACCCCCACAAAACTTTCGTACCAATCCATTCTTTTGGAAAATGAACTTTTTAGAATGTAAAAAAACATTCCAAAAACTGAATTCAGAATGAATAAGAAGTGATGTAAGAGAGGAGTGCAGAAAGAAAAATACCTAAATTTAGGCCCAAGCCGAAATTGCTTCAGTGTATCTAGCTATTTCTTTTGGACTCTTAACTAAATGGACCATAGAACTTGAATGGTTAATAATTGGGTACAAAATTTTGTCTGTTTGCTTATGGAACTTCAAGGCATACTTTTTTCTATTCTTTATCTATGAGGAATTATGAAACTTATTTCTTTGGCATATTGTACTTTCTTTTAAATGTCAATGGACATTTTCATAGTTTTTGACTTAAAAATAAATAAAAATAAAATTTGAGCAAGTTAAGGTTATGATTTAAACTTCTAACTCTGATTACAATTTGTCAATTTTGTAATGCCTAAAATTATATAAGTATATAATATAAAGATATAACTTGAAGCTGAAATTTTCTTTTGAATGATGAACTCTGTAGTTGTTGAAGTTTCATATTTAATTGTAGTTATAATAATAACAACAACCGATGCAGATTGTTGACAGACATCTATAAATGTGAACACGACATTTCGTGATGAACTATGTCAGATTGTTGGTCCAAATCAATTAATTGTGAATTTAGTTTTATCTCTTTGTGGAGTATCCAAAGTGTAGTAAATTTTCTTTGTCATTGACATAACTTGATTGGAAGTAAGTGTTTAAAAATGTGTACCCTTTGAAGAGTAATTTTTCAACACGTGTTAACCCAGACATAGATATGTTTTTCTCTTTTAAATTGATACATTCTTTTTGTTACTTTGATTGAAAACTAAATAAAGAAACCAGTATTTAAATTACTTGGGAATGAATTATATACATTGCAAAGTTATTAATTATTAGTCATTTCAACAGGGTAAAAACATATGCTGCGTTTTGATAAATTAAAACTTTTTTTATCCATAAGAATTTAACTTATTTGTAAATTTATAACATTTTATATACTTGCTCAACCAACTATATTAGATTTCTTTTACTCCAGATTGATTAATTAATAGTAAATTCATATTTTTAGTGTTGATAGTATATTATTTTCCTTCTTTCTCTCTTCTTACTAAGCACTTGTTATTTTGGTGTTCTCTTTTGATATTCTTTTTATCATGTAATGCTTATCTTGGAAACTCTTAAATTGGTCTAACTGTGGTTCTTTTTGCTAGACCCTAATATGATAATTTGTCTTTATCTTAATAATGTTATTGTTTTGAGTTTTTTTTCCTCTGATTAATAATGTTTTTCAAATTATTATTATTAACTAGTATGTTCACAATAATTGTATTGTACCTGAACTTTTCAAAATTGTCCTTTGTAAGGTTACAGTGTGCTATATTACCAATAATGACATACAACCATGGAACATTTGAAATAGGAAGTATTATTACTGTTTTTGAATAATCAGAGAGATCTTAATATGTACCTTCTTGATAGTAACATCTTCTCTTAATACGTTATCACTCTTAAATTTTGTATTGCATTAATATTATACTAATTTTGTGTTAAGATATTGTATTTTGTGTAGTATTTGAGTCATTGAATTGCCTTGTATATACCAATGATTTCTAGGCACCATGCTGTTGTATCTTTAAAAGAATAAAAATAAGCATATATATATATATATATATATATATATATATATATATATATATATATATATATATTTTATTTATATATATTT
>Ga0099825_1006447_pt1 | contig 14671 bp, 12 predicted proteins | sample SiratroredBW_FD_76838 | JGI IMG/M metagenome (GOLD analysis project Ga0099825, IMG submission 76838) | Root nodule microbial communities of legume samples collected from California, USA - Siratro red BW | ecosystem: Host-associated > Plants > Roots > Nodule | place: USA: California | collected... | reverse complement strand
TCCCCTCTGACCACAAAATTGGAATAGGGGTATTAAATATTTTTGACCCAACAATATTCAGCACCCCCAACCCAACTCTCCTCCCCCCCCTCAACCCGGCAGGGAAAACCGCCCCCCCCCCCCCCCCCCCACACACACACAGTCTTGTCGGGAGAACATTAGCCCTACCTAACCGTGAAACACATAAGAGAAAATGAAAACAATGCTACAGAATGATTTCCAAATACAATTTCATGTTTTGTGAAAGTTGAAAATCATTTATGAATTGGAGGTAAGCTCCAATAATATGAATGTTGCAACAAACCTGCTCGTTATCAGCAGCCTGAGTTTCCAAACATTTGAAGAAGAACTGAACAAGTTGTTCAACTACAGCAGCCCCCTTTCCGGCCATCTTACTCGCAGAGCAGAGGCACCTGAACATTACATGCAGTTCAAGGTTTTTAGAAACATTTCAAAAAATAAAGACAAAAAATGTTCAAAGTCACATGTTTTTACACTGGTATTTATGTATCACAAAAATATTTAGATATTCTCACATTAAGCTTCACAAACTTATTTAGCAACTATAAACTATTATCCATCAAAAAAAATTAGAGAACTTCACATCACATAAATCTATCAGCTGGTCAATTACAGGATAAGCCAGAAAATAAGTAAAATAACAGAGCTAACTGAAGAAGATAACGTAAGAAACTGTAGGTACTTGATACAGGCATGGACAACCGTCAAGAAAGAATGCCGGACAATCATTTGTTTTAAATCTTGCTCAAGTTCCCCAAGAATTATTGGACGTAACTTCCCAAGCATGGGCAGCACAGCATCAATTATGAATAGTATACTCTCAAGCATCTGCGCAACCATGCGATTGTCAACCTGAAGAATAGACATGGTGCATTTTTGTCATTTTCAGATTATACTTTGTTGTAGGATAAAAAATTATAACTACTAGAGAAATATAATGAAATATCATACTACATGGGTAATAAAAAGGTCAAGACCAAAGCCAAAACAAGGTACCAAGAGAATTTTGCTTATAACAGGACAAGCTTTAAGTGTAACTCTAAGGTTTGCTTTCATGATTCATTTGATCATTTCTCTAGTCAATGTGAAATCTCCAACATATTCCAATTCTTTTCTTGATAACAACATATATAGGACTAACTAGGGCATTGTTCAAAAAAGACATTTGAGAGGCACATAAAGGTCCATCTACAGGCCAAGGTCACAAAGTTCTATATGAGATCCTTATATCGTCATGGCATGCTGCTCAATTATCAACTAACCTAGCTATTTTAAGCTCTTTCACCATAGTTGTAGCTCACCATATATATGATACTAGATACTATTATACACAGCTGTCATGGATTACTTCTGTGGATTGGTGGATTTCTTAGTTGGTGCTGCTGCACATACAAGCATCAATTATTTTCTCTCTTCTAGTCTACTAGTACAATTTTATCTAATACACATTTTAGCCCCATAGCTCACCCAAAGTTCAATACAACCACCCTAACATGGCTATGACATAGAATAGCTGAAAATTAGCTTCAGTACATGAATGACACTAATTAAACCAACAAAAGAGGAACATTGCACAATTCACAATAACACCAGAGCAGGTCAATATATAACCTGAATCTTCAGATATGGCTGCAAAGTAACAACAAATTGGGAAGGGTTTGAAGCTGGTGCACATAGAGTTGGGTCCACAAGACAAAATGCATGCAGGAGCAACACATATGGAAGTGCACGCACTTCATCTTCATCACTGTTCATTTCCTCAACCTGATAATGAACAAAAACTGTCGTGTTAATATCAATGTAGCCAAGCACAGTAGTGGCACAACCAAAATAATACCATACCTGCAACATCTTCTCCAGCAAGCATTTGCACATTAACTCACACCGCTTACGTACTGTTGCAAGAGACACTGGATTGATCCCTGTGGCTTTTGCAGACTGCGGCAAAAAATCAAGTGACAAATTGCGCTTTATTACGGTTACAAGAAGTTGATTATTGGGCATTCCTCTCAACATTTGAACAATTTGCTCTGTTTTCTTAACTATCTCGAGTGGAACAGTACTACCATCCCCAAAGACCTGAGTTTGTGAAGCGTGAGGCTCCTCAAACCAGAATTCACTGAAAGTTTTGCAAACAAGGTCCTGCAAAACCAAAGCATAACAAGGAGAACATCTTCACTTCTAATGCCAAGTGAGAGCACTGACAAAAGAATTAGCAACCAGTTCCCACAACCAATGACTAGTAATTTATTTAAAGAGTACAAATGAAACGCATAAACATTACATATCATCACCAATGCTATAAAACATAAACATGTTGGGAAGAAAGAATGTTAATCTTCAAACACAATTAAAACTTAGTTGAAAAAATTATAATTCTTGACAACTAGGTGTAAAGTATTTAAACACACGGTGACATATCTTAGTGGATCAAGCAATAATTTTTAAAATACCTGAATGCTAGCTTCATCGTCACTAACACGTGCAATTATCTCTGTGCAAGCTCTTGTAAATCCAGAGAAGTTAGCATCTGAAGTGCACATATCCCGGATGATTTTTATAGCCCGTTTTCGAACACTTACACCAGTATCTTTTATTCTCTCTGCAATCTTCTCAAAATACTACAAAAACCAATTGAGAAAAATGTTTTAACTTCATCATGAAGTGTCTCCTCTCCATACCTATGACGTTTATAAAAGAAAGGACAAGTTTTGCTATGACCACAAAGGAAAGATCCACTGACCCCCATACCTTAAAACCCACATCTGGATATGAAGCAATATGCCTACCAACAAGTTCCAATGCTGCTTCTCTAACAGAGATTGCAGTATCACAAAACCTTCCTTCAACAGCTGACTGCACACGCTTATCTCCCAATACCTCTGGATCAGCCTCTACAATGATACTAACCTGCTCATTATATTAATTGTATTAAATGAAAAACAGAAGAGATTACTTTGGTACCAAGAAACTATTATAAGCATCCCATTTTCACTGGAAAGCAGAAGACTCAAAATATATATTTTAAACTTACTGCTTTTAAAGCCTTAGCCCTAATAACTGGAGAGTTCTCCATCAAGCTTGCCTGAACACATACCAAGAAAAATTAGCAAAGTACACTTTTTTAACAAACTGGGGAAAGAAAGGACGGAATATCAACAGACCAGAAGTGTGTGAAGAATTTTATCAAACCCTCGGCAAAATGAACTGTTTTGGCCCAAGGCTAAAGTAATCTTCTTGATTGAATCCCTTGTCAGCATAGAAGATACAGTGCCAGAATCCCGTACTATGATTTTTGATTTCATTCTCGCAATGCAATAACTGGACTTCTGCTGACAATTTGAATCATCTTTGTACCACAAGCAGAGATAAAACCTGCACATTTACACAAGCATTACCTTTGCATGTATATAACTGAAATGTCAATTAGAAGATCTGTCTCGAGTACAAACCAGCAAATGAAAAGATGCAGATCATCAGGAGAGGTGACATCTTGAAGGTAATTCAAAAGTAACTGTCGAACGATGTCGTGCTTAGAAACTTCAGAATCCTTTGACGCTTTGGAATTCTTTTTCACATTACTCTTGTCCTGGGCATTGCAACATGATTGTAATACCAGTAGTTGCTTATGACAGATGCATGTCTGGCAGGACCAGTTTCGGCTGGAAATTTCATGTTCATTAATGCCCAGGCAATCAGCATGAAAAAGCCTCTGGCAACCATGACATGTAAACAGGTTTTCAACCCTTCCCCCCAAACAGACACAACATATATCTTTTGCTTGATGCTCAGCAGGAGCATCAGGACTAAGGAAATCCCGAAGGATCCAGAACTTTTCCTGGCTACAAACTAAAGCATCACGCTTCAACCTTGCAGCAATTGTACCAAGAATATCAATCGCCATGGTACGTGCAGAGACATCCTTAGATTTTGGACCAGCATTCTGAAGTAGTAGGACACAGAGAACCTGAAACAACTCTCAGAGGTAAATAAATTTATGCGACTACCAAAATAATACGCATACAAATAATATGCAGATCCCAGCAAGAACACACCCACACATGATCTACCTCAAGAATAGGAGCTGAAGCAGGATATTCAGGTAAATTAAGAGTCGTCAGTAAATCTGTAACAAGATTCTCTATTATGGATTTCAGCTCAGAAGCGTCCTGAGTCTTCACACTTGCAAAGCGTTGAAGTACACGACTCCAAAACAGACAGCAGGCTTCTGTAACTGCCTCGTGGGATTTAATTGGAGAACTAGCATCAACAGAGGCTTCTAATACAGAATTACCATTTGATGCCTTTCTTAAAGCATCAGGTAGGTTAGCACTACAATGAATCAACTGAATTAGCAAAGCAGTAACCATTTGGATCTGTCTTGGCTCTTCCTCACGTACATGATAAGACCTTAAAGCACGTTTTGAATATGGCAATTTCCAAAGAAGCTGAACCATTTCATCTATCACATAAATGCGATGATGTGTATATAAATAGAATATCTGTACCACCATATTGGAAAAACGAATTATACAAGAGCATATGCTCAAAATAGTGAAAGAACATTAGAACCACCATATGAGCACGAAAGATAACAATCAGAGCTGTAAAAGAGAAGTATTAGTACCGCACTGAGTAAACTGATTGCCTTCAATTGCAAAAGCTGGATATTATCAACCAAAAATGTTGTAATACTTGTTTTAACAAGTTGCAGAATGCAACTATCTGACAACCTCTCTACTAATAATAAATCTTTGAGTAGCCCAAGAACAGTGCACAACTTCTGAAGGATAGTATTCACAGCAGTAGAGAGCCTAATAAAGCAAGGACCAATAAGAAAACAATAATGTGGACAAAATTAATATAAACAAAACTAACTACAGATGCATAAGAAAACCAACATAAAAATGATATATAGTGTAAACAAAATGACCAGACCTGCTTGATGCTGATTTCTTCAACTTCAAAGTCTTGTTAGTGCGTCGTTTCTTGCTGGCTGAACCAAGTTCAGTATCATTTTCTTCATAATCATCTACTAGAAAAAATATATAGAGATTAGGAGTTTGAAAACCACCAAGGAATTATCTCCCTCCATTTCAAGGTCCCCCAACAGGCCCTGTTATATACACTTTGTGTGAACTCTGACATCCCATGTTGGCGCTCAGAGAAATTGTAATACATCATTAAGTACAAACAATTATAGTCAGATACCATTTAAAAGAAATGTATTGCACTTCTAGCAGCAGCGTCATCCTCCAAAACATAAAATTAAGATATATGTTCTATTCAGCACTAAAACTGGTAAGGCTAACCTTCAAATGCAGTGTTTTCACTAGGTCTATGTAAGGCACGATATGATGGGTCACATGCACACATAACATCCATTATCTGACGCCTGGAAAACTCCAGAATTCTCTCAATTATCTGGCAAGGACAAATTACTTTAAGATATCATAGATTATAGTTTAAAACAAAATTAGGTAACAGCCTACACAAGTCATGAAAGCTAAATAAATTAAATCATTGATTTCACACATATACAAATACTTTTCTCCTGCTGAAGGAGCCTTTTCTTTGTATATACTGTTTTTCCAGTCCTAATAAACTTCCTGTTATTCATAGCAATAATATTTGCTTGAAACTAACATAAACAAAGAAAGTACCTCTTCTTTGTAAAGTTGCTTTGGCATATCAGTATGAGCCATCACTGCTAACGCAGCATGAATGGACTCCAACGCAATAAAAACGGATGAAACTAATTCTGAATCGGACTGAAAGAAGATCAATAGCAAAAGAAAGTCATTAATGTAAATTCAATACGTAAATTATGATTAAAGAACAGCATACAACGATATGCCCTAACTAAATAGTATGTTCAACTACATGAACCAAACAATACTGTTGGGATCTATCAAAAGCCAAATTTTAAATAAATCCATCTATATTTAGCAAGGTCATTTCTAATGATTTCTCTAACTGTTGTATTCGATTTTCCTGACCAAAGAAAATAGAATAAAAATAACTTAACATGTAATGATTCTAGGCTTAAATACTATGAATAGTTTGTTCATGAATCAGAATAGTAAATGATAAGGCAATGTAGACACATGTAAATCAGAATTATACTACCAATAGTAACACTGACCATGCCATTTAAACTAAGTGTTAAAGATCTCACATCAACTAGAAATATGGCTAAATTACATTACATAAGTAGGTACAAACCTCAGCTTTCAAGTTAATTTTATGAGGTTGAGTTACATTTGAAGTCTACTTTCTAAGATGGAATCAAAGTCAAGGTCACAAGTTTGATTCTAAATGGAACAATTGCTAAGAGGAGATTGTTGCAAGTTGCATCAATTGTTTCATAGCAAAGGCCAAGTCGTTTAAGTCACAATTAAAAAGTTTGATTCCTAGAAAAGTAATTGTTGAAAGGGAGATTGTTGCAATAGGATGCATCAATTGTCATGCGACAAAAATCAAGTGGGTCAAGTCACAATCGAATAGTGACGTTTGGGATACTAAATTCTTAAGTAAAAAAAGAGGTGTCTTGATTATAAGTTATAGCTTTTGCTCTAGTGGTAAGCGCTCAATCCAACAATTGTATCAAAGTTCTTGATCTTAGATGCTTTGTTTCCACTGCCATGTAAACAACCACCACCATTGTAGGCCACTACTTCAGGAGAATCCACCATCATCGCCCTTTGAGGTTGGTGATGGTCCAAAATGGTGTGTCCCACACCGACTATTACAACAACAGCAAGCACATCACCAACAAACTCGCTACACACCACCACCAATATCTACACGTGTAGCCTACGTGCCTAGCTTTGGCAAGGATCGAACTACCAACCTTTGACTCATAATAGCAAATGTATAAGGTGAAATTCATCCCTTTGAGTTCTAATGATCTCTCAAATGTGGTTGGTTTCTATCACTTTGATTTTCTGAATTATTTGTAGGAGATCCAATACATTTGGAGGATTTTGAAGGAATTATCAAGATTAGACCACATTGATGGTGGAGAACAAGGTCCAATGACCCTAACTTTAGGGATGCTCAAAAAAGTTGGGTTGGGTAGGATTTGGGTAAACCCATTACCCAAACCACTAAAAAAATAATTGGTTGGGTTAGGTTTCTGCATTTTTTATGCCAACTCCAATCCAACCCAACCCACTCTTGAACATGTTGGATTAGGATGGATCAATTAGGTTAAGATTTTGAAAAATTATCAACCTATTTAAAAAATAACACAATCTTTACAAAAATTAATTCAAGGCTTCAAGTAAGCTAATAAGTCAAGTCATAACAAGTTTGTCTAAACCAATTCAAGACATGAAAAAGAAAAACATAACACAAGTACAAGAGTGAATCTCGGGTTGGGTCTAGAGCCACTCATACCAAACCCATCACTCAACCCATATAAGAGTGATTTATTTTGGACTAGGTTGGATTTGACCCAATCATAAATGAAAATCAACCTAATTTCATTGGGTTGGATTGAGTCGAGTTGGGTCTTTGGGTAACCAACCCAATGAACACACTACCTAACTTTGTGATTTGCGATTATGAAGATTCACTAATCATGACCTGATGTGGCATTGCATGGTTTATAAGATAAATTAAAACTATATGTTCTATTCCTCTATTAAAGAGTTATGGGATGACTTAAATTACACTTTCTTTGAAGAAAGATTTTGGTATAAATTACATAATTTTAACAAGTTGTGGATCGACTAGATTAGTACCAAAATTTGAAGAGGAACAATCTTTAAATTCTTACATGGCCTAAACCATGAATATGACCCAATTAGGGTACAAATCTTAGGAAAAGAAAAATTGTCTCCTCTGTCATAAGTACTTTTTAGTGTAAGGGGAGAAGAAACTTAGAGGATTGGCATGTTTAATAGAGGAATCTCCAACACATGCTCTATCATGATAACAGGAAAGTGGGACATCAAGAGATCAAACACTACAAGGAATATAACTTTAGAATCATCTATAATAATGCTCAATTCCCTGTGTTTTTTGTAATACAAAAATTTAAAGTAACACTTTTTCTCTTGTGTATGTCAAGAAGTTACCACAAGGAAGGCAATTTTAATCACTAAAGAGCAAAGTGGGTTTATATATCAAAATCCAAGGACCCAAAAGACAAAGGAGGTCATAAGCCAATAGGCAACATCAAAATCATTGGCAAGTTCCAAAATATGGTTTCAGCGTAGAACACTTGGGCATCCCTCATTCACCATTATCAAATCTATGTCCCTTATTAGTTTACTAAAGAGTCATTTAATTCACTTTGATGTTTGGGGACTTATTTTAGAACCTATTTCTAAAGCAAAATCCTTTGTTACTTTTATTGACAATCATACCCACGTCACATGGACATTCACTATGCAAAGTACATACGGGGTATTTTAAATCTTTATTAATTCTTTTTTTTGTGTCCAAAATCAATTTGAAAAAAGAATTAAAAGAATTAGGTCTAATAATGGTAATAAATATGTGAATCGTGAATTCTCAAAATTTATCTCATAATGGTATTATTCATGAACGTGTTGCACTCCACAACAAAATGGAGTTGCAAATTGGAGCAGCGGCGATTGGTGGTTAGCGGCGAGGCTGTGGCTGTTATTAGGCTACGGCAATGACCTTAAAATTAAGTTTGACATCCCTATGCAACTATACTGTGATAAAAACTCAACCATGAACGTTGTCCATAATCTAGAATGTTGACAAAGGTCTTGTGGTAACTCATGTCCCCACAAGAATTCAGATGCCAAACATTTTCACGAAGAGGGACTTTCTCATAGCATATTCAAGATCATGTAAGCAAGTTGTTCATTACCAACTTGAGGGAGAGTGTTGCAAATAGAGGATTAATAGGATGAAAATACCCTCAATATCGCTATTAATTAAGATCTTTAGAATCTTCTTATTCATTTCAGCACATTTTTATTTCCTTATTTTAGAGAGTTTGAGTGTTCAAGTAGAGGCAATAAGAATGAAATTAGTGAGACTTTTATCATTAAAATAATTATTTATGTTTTACATAGTTTAAGTCAACATCAGAATTTATCTTAGAGAAGTTTGTCAGGCCTATCATGTACTTGTATCAAACCACTATTGGACCAATAAATATTCATTCTCACAATCAAGATATGCAGTCCGCAATGTACACTAACATGTTAGAGATCTTATATCAACTAAAAATATGACTAAATTATAGTACATGAGTGCGTGCAAATCCCACATTTCAAACCGATTTTGTGAGGTTAACTTAAATTTAAAGTCCACTTTCTAAGACTGAGCTTCAGCTACCAAACTCAATTCTATGATGATATTGTTGGAACCGCAAAGAACTGACAATAGCTATTTCGATATTAAGCTTTTTGTTACTGCTCAATCGTATGTCGAAGTTAGATTTTAATAAATTTTTTGAAAAATTGAAGTCATATTCAATGTCAACTAAATCCAAACAAGCCAAAGAAATTCAATACAAAATAATACAAAAGAAGTGAAACGTGAACTTACACTATTATCACATTCTTCAATTGACAGGCCCTCTGCTCTATGTATCTGATGATCTAGAACTTGTAATAGTCTGACAAGGACTTCTATGGGAACCAACTGCAGAAGTTTCTTTTCACGAATAGATGTTATTTCATTGACAAGTAATCTAAGATCAGAAAGAGGCAGTGACAACCATTCTGCTTCATCTCTGTCATCACTATTTAATTCAGATTTGTTGCATAAATCCTCCAAAAACTCACAAAACCTTTGAATGTGGGCACCTACAAAAAATTAAAAATACCAGTTGATTACGCATGTAAAAACAGCATGCTTGCCTTCACACATGTGATTACATACATAGAGATAGAGAACAGACAATATTAAAAGGCAGGATTTTAGGAAACAAGCATGCACCAACCTTGAAGCTCAGCAGAATCAGGTGCTATAGATATTCCATCGCCACCTTTCTTTTTTACTTTTGATTTTTTAGAAGACAATGAAGAAATATCCTGCCAAGTAATTTTGAAAATTTAACAAATGAAAAAAATTCAAATATCAACTAAAATATAAAATATAATATATTAATACATTTGTGGAAAAATTATCAAGTTGGCGACTATGTGTTGCATTATAGTCTTTCTGAGTCTGACTTGGGATAGAAAAACTTGATTCAGATTGCCTCTTTTCAGGTAATGCACTACCAGAGATCTGCTCCTTAACAGGACCTGAGAAACTTGACCAATACAATAAACAATAAGCAGAGCACCATTAAATTATTTAATGGAAAGCCAAAAGAGCAAAGTAAAACATAAGTTTTAGGTGGAAAAGGTAAACAACTTTATAAGTTTGACATCACAAAACAAAGTTCAAGTTTAATCAAACAAACAAATCACACTAGGCATCTTGAAAGGTACAAATGACAGTAATTTATCAACATGAAATCAAACTTCATTCCATTATGGCTGTTTCTCTTCATAATAAATCTCAATATGACTAAACTTTCCCAAGTGCAAAGAAATCACATCCTCAATCTATGTTAGACCATTATAGAACAATGAGCAGCAACAACTCTATTACATTTGAAACAAAATCTACATTAGTGACATTCGGGGCAGAAACCAAGCACTCTTTTACCTGCAGTGCTGTACTCAAATGCTTCAGGATTGCACCTGAGAACTTCATCATGGAGTTCTAAAGGCTCAACATATATATAACGAACACCTTTGGCTTCATCTCTTAAATTCCTATAGAGGACAAAAATAAACAAAGTTGTATTAAATTCAATAATAAATTCAACAGTAACGACACAAGCAACATTGACAATGATGGCAACAATATGTATCCCTTTACTGACACTTCAAGTTTTAACAAAACAAGACAAATTGGTCATGTGGAAACAGCTTGAATGAAAGTCACTTCCTCTATAGTCAAACCAACATGGCAAATAAAACTATAAACTGGTCGGAGAAAAATGTACTAGTAAAGTGTGGTAACCTATTCCCATCGAAAACCTCTCCATTAATTTTACAAGATATAAAAAAAAAAAATCAAGTGAGGTTCTCACAAACTAAAGAATTAAACCTTATGCACAAGGTTTTGAAAAAGAAGTCAGTGACCGCAATTTCAGCCACAATGTCAAGGATTTTTAGTGTCCACAACCACAATTGTGGTCACATTGTCAGCATTATCCCACAATTTGACAAAATGTAATCAAACTGCAACTCCTTGCATATAGCATCCAATGTTTATTTACAAGTCCTATACTAATCCTCCCGAGACCTAAACATGCAAACTTCACATGAAAAAGAAACAAAAATTAAATATAAATTAATTAATTAATTTAATTTTCTTTAGAGAGAGAACGATAACTAGATGTAGGTTTGGTATGCTAGAGAAATGGAGGGAAAATAGAGAGAATAAATAAAGAGGAGATAGGAAGTGGTATATGTTTGGATTTGTGCCTTTTGTTGCAGATTTTATAGCCTTATTGGAAATAATTACTAATCAAAAGTATCATGTAATCACGAAAATAAGACATTTCTTTTCACTTTACCCTTTGCATCTTCATCTTTTTTGAAAGCCTAGACCCATTCTTCTGAATTTTTATTAGTCCTAGGTACAAATCCTCAAAAGTATCTTGTAATCACAAAAATAAGACATTTCTTTTCTCTTTACCCTTTGCATCTTCATCTTTTTCGAAAACCTAGACTCATTCTTCTGGATCTTTATTAGTCCTAGGTACAAATCCTCTTCAATAAATAAAGACCTCTTTCTCTTCCATTTCTCATTAATCTTTGGCTGCATCCTAGCAGCAACTATGCTCCTAACCATCAACACCGTCTCATAATGTGTTCGAAAAAGGAGAGGACACGGAAAAGTTTACTGAGTCACTTAGTCTCACAGGTACCTTTCTTTTCTCCACAAATCAGTGTGAAAATTCTACTGTAACAATATTTCCAGTCACCTCAGTAGTTCGTAATGGACTATCAATATCTTTTGTATGTTAATTAGTTTTCCAAAAACAATCCATAATGAATTGTTCATAATAGATTAATAGTCTATCACAATCGATTTTCAATTTTTCATAATCAATTATGAACTGTCCATCACGAACTATTTAACTTAAAAATTGATTTCAAATATATATATACATACATATATATACATACATATATATACATATATATATATATACACATATATATATAATATATATACATATATATACACACACATATATGTATAATATATATATATATATATATATGCGTGTGTGTGTATGTTAATTCTTTTATTTCACTCTTTTTTTTCAGAGCCAAAAGCTTTTATTTCCACTGCATGTCTCACGTATTTCTATTTGCTCTATTCGTATCTTTTATATCTTCATTTCCTCTTATTCGCACATATTTCTCTCCTCATATCAAACACATAGTAAACAAGTACCTAAGACGCAAATTTCGTATGAGAACCAAAAGTCAATTCTCATCACATGTGCTACACTAAATCACATGAAAATTCGAATGCAAGTAACTTCAGCTCACAACTGCGAGTTTCAGTTGCACGAAAAAAGTAACAACTATTCAGTCCAAACTTCGAGCCTAATTCAAAACATGCTAACGAGATTCACTGATTCAATTATTCAACATGCTGGTAACTAAAACCTCAGCGTAGGCGAAATGTCGAACGATAACGGAAGGGAGAGGAAGCTTACAAATACGACACATCGGTGTGGCGAAGCAGCTCGGCGATCTTGTCAGACTGCGCGAGCACGTCAACACGGTTGAGACGCGCCGGCGAGTCAACGAGGCGGAGGTCCTGGTCAGAGGCGCCGCAGAAAACCGGGAGCGAAGGCAGCGGGAGGCAGGCGGCGAGCTCGGAGTGGACTGTGTTGGAGAGGCCGATGCCTCGGGAGCCGGATAACGCTGCGGCGGCGCCGGCGCCGGAAGTGGCTGGAAAACTCATGGATTGGTCACGTGAAGGGCATGAAAGCGTGGAGAATGGTTAAATCTGGACGGAAATCGAGGGGAATTAGGGTTTACGTGGAAGGGATTGGAAGAGAGAGGAACGGTGTGCGAGCCCTAGAGGGACAGATTTGGAAGAGAAATTGCGAAGTGAATGGCGGGGAAAAGATCGGGTTTGCTAAAAGTGTGATGGAAATTATTATAGAGAGAGACACTCCAAAGTAGATTTGGTTTTTATGATGTAAAGAAGAAACCGAGTTCAACGAGAAAATTTTGAAAATTACCTGAGTACCCCTACCCTCGGTGCCAAGATTGTCACGGAAGCTATTACACAACCACCTGAGATGAGGAAGTGCCAAAGAAAGATGCCTAAACAACAAATTTTTTACAGTAAAGCATAATATCTCATGAATTATTTTTTTTTAACATTAAATAGCAGTCAAAATTTTAATGTGCAAAATAGTTTTTTATGCTTAAATTCGATTTAGTTACTGTATTTACTTATTCTTATGAAATAATAAAAATATAAATGACGTGATATCATAAATATATAAATAAAAATTTAATTGTAATTTTACTATTAAAATAACTTTATTATATAAGTTTGTGTCCATTTGGTCTTCAAAGTTTCAATTTCATAACTTTTATTGGTTTACTTGTTAATTTTTTAAGAGTGTCATCATGATACCCAAACAAAAAGAACTAAATTTCTTTTTATATGTAAGTATATTTATATAATAACTATATTACGTAAACTTAAAATAAAGAAGCATGAAATATGTCTGATAGTTAGAATATAATATAATAATAAATAACAAAATAATAACTCAAGAGTGAATTAATTTAATTAAATGATTGATATACATATTTGTCATAATAATAATAGAAGTTAGTGGTATGGATGATAATAACAATATAATAACATGGACTATTATGATAACTATAAATAATTAAATATTTTTATACAAATAGTTACTAACATGTTAGGTTTGATTAAATCGATTTTGCGTAAATAAGTATAAATTATGTGCTCAATTTTATAAATCAGTAGACATATAAATGTCATGATATCATAAATTTATTTGTAATTTTACCATTAAAAATAACTTTATCAATAACTTATTTATTTATTTATATACATAAATAAATAAATAAATAAGTTAAAGAGAACTCAAAAAAGAGAACTAAACTTTTATTTATTTATTTATTTATTTATATATACATAAATATATTTATATGATAACTATATTAAGTAGACTTATTAAAATAAAGAAACATAAAATATGTTTGGTAGTTAGAATATAATATAATAATATATAACAAGAAGATAACTCAAAAAGTTAAATAAACATTAATTTTATTATATGTTTGATATATACAAAATGTTTGAATAATAGTTAATTGTTCTTGTAATGATGATGGATGTTAGTAATACGGATGATAATAACAATGATATAAAATTATAGCAATAGTAATGATTGTATAGATTATTGTAGTGATAATGATGATGTGAGAAAGTTCACATTGTAGAGTCGTAATATAAATTATATATATATATATATATATATATATATATATATATATATATATAATAGAGATATAGTTTAAAAGTGTTTTGTTTTATTATATTTTAAATTGTGTATAGTTTTTTTTTATAATAGAGAATCTGTATA
>Ga0099825_1006442_pt1 | contig 14677 bp, 7 predicted proteins | sample SiratroredBW_FD_76838 | JGI IMG/M metagenome (GOLD analysis project Ga0099825, IMG submission 76838) | Root nodule microbial communities of legume samples collected from California, USA - Siratro red BW | ecosystem: Host-associated > Plants > Roots > Nodule | place: USA: California | collected... | reverse complement strand
TTTATTAGCAATTAGTAGGTGATATTGATGATTAGAGTAGTTGATTTGGGATTTGGGGGGCTGTCGACGGCGAATTTGAGGATTTTTCGATCTGCTGGGTTGAGAACCGGATGGGGTAGTCCGATTTGTATTTTTTTTTTAAAATGAAAACCGGATACACCATCCATCCGATTCACAATTTCAAAAAACTGTAAACCGGATGGCCTGGTCATCCAGTTGTTAATTTTAAAAAATTAAACCGGATAACCTTGTCATCCGGTTGAGAAGGGGAGAGATTTTATTAAGATAGGGGTATTTATGTAATTTCATGAAGGGCAGTTATAAAATAAAAAATTATATGGGGGTGCAGGAAGAGGGTATGGGAGTGGAGGAAGAATTTGTCCTTATTAAATTACAAAACCGGAGATCTGTTTAATTATTTTTTTCAGGTTAGAAATAATTGCAACTGGGGCTATTGGCATCTCACCAGTGCATTTCTAGAGCGGGCAAATTATTAGAGTTTTTTCGAAGTTTACTTCAACTTTACAGACATTTCTCTAGTTTCATGTCTTACACTTACCTACCGTAAACTTTAACTATTATTAATATCTTCTCAACAGTCTTAAGATGTCATTAAGATGAAAAAAGGAAATTTCAAATATAACTAGGAAAATTTTCAAAGAAAGTGCGAGTTATATCCTTGAAATCATCAACGTTCATTGGTTGATGACAAATATTCTGATAATCAATGGTTCGAGTCCAATCTTTATAGTTGGAAACAACCCTTAATCCACTATTCAGGTCAAACTAAGAATGCTAATTTAACCTCTATTTAGAGCCACAAAAATACTGGTTGGATCTTTTATCATCCGATATCACTCAATCTCATCTTTGATTTAATGTTATAGAACCTAGAAGCGCAATCACAGAACGAACAACCATATGTTCAGCGGAAGAAATTTCAAAATGCAATCACAAATGTTCGGCCAATTTGTTTCCCATAATCACCTAAACTGCACCCATTTTAACATGAAATCCGACCAAATTTAAAGTTCTCTCCCATTACATTCTGCAATTTAAAAATTAATCTTAAAACCAATTCGACTTAAAACAAAGCATACCCTTAGAAGCAAATAGCCAGCCAACACTCGGAGAACCTTCAGATGTCGATAACAATAAAAGGGCAGTGACGACGTCTAATAAATTAAAACTAATGTTCTCTATACAGATAACTTTTAGGGTGTTCAAAGCAGTGGCCAACGAGTTTTGCATTAAATACGGCATACTAGCATGTAATGCGTAATGCACAAGCTTTCGTAGACACACCTACAGAAGGTACTGTTACACCCTCACCTAAATGCAATATATCAATAGACCCCAAAAAAGGTCATATAATGCGCAGGTTGTTTCCATGAGAGGATGGCATAATCTGCAGATATTTCTAAATGGTGGAAATAATTTCTATTCAAATAGACAATATTTTTTAAACAAACTTGTTCAAAAGTTCTATCACGAATAGTCAACCATTTTTAAATTCATACTTTAATAATAAAGATACATTTTTCATTAATGAAACCATATTTTAGTCGAATAATTACATATTTTAAATATAAGGTTGGAAATAAACTTGATATAAATTCATTAAAAACTAGATAACATGTCTAACAAAATGAAAATATCATAATAAATAATAAAAACCCATACTTCGATTCATGCATAAATATTCATTTATTTAAAATATTTTTGAATAACTAGAAGAACTTTAAAAAAGATTTGTTCAAAACTTTTTCAGCCGCTGATTTTTACTCCTCACCAGTCAAATTTTAAGATATCTGATCCTAACAGATTAAGATAAATTATTTCGGAGATATAACTCCCAGACAGTACATCCATTTCGGATTCAGGTTATTTCCTATGTTCATTTAGCTAATGGGCAGAAAACCATGTTTGTCAGACAGCTAGGTTATCCTATGTATCCTAATTATGTCCATTTTAAGCCAAAGAAAATAATAATAATAGTAATAATAATAATAATAATAGCTTGGATCACTAAAGCGACAGGATTGGAAGAGACGCCAAACTGAAGAATACTAATGCTGCAAAATGACTCCAAGGCATTAAATCCATAATCGAAACTTTACAATAAAGTTTTTGTTTCCTCCTCAATGTTGAGGCAGATGGGGTCTCTTTTCCAACATTTCATAATGAAGAACAAAATTATCCTGCAAGGAGGTTGTACATTAGAGCCTAAAAATAGAGCAATACTTACTGGGGAATTAAATAATATATCTTGGGAACAAGAGGAAGAGTTCACGAACACCACCAACAAAGTACAATATTTACAAAAACTAACCTTGCGGACGGTTTCAAATATGCTTGGTTCGAAACAGTGATAAGATCCCCTCTCGTATGTGTTTGTTTTAACCAGCGGCTCGATGTTGGGAACTCTTATAAACCACAAACGATGTTCTTTGTGATAAAACCAACCTCTGTTGTAACTGCGAGCAACAACCCCTACTTAGTTAAAGTTCGAATTGGGAAAACCATTTCAGAGAATCAAAACCTAGGAATTTGTCAAAATATTTTCAATTTAGGAACACCGACCCTAGATAAGTGGTCAATGTACAAACCATGCATTATATAATTTACCACTCGTTTAATTGTTCCAAAAAATCAACAAAAGAAACAAAAGGACAGATTGGAGGAGATGTGCGTACAGCTCATTGGAGGCATATAACTGTGCTTCATCTTTGGGCATGCTGCAAAAAAAAATATTATTTTTATATATTTGATTATAAAACACCAGGTAAGTCTATGAAAAAGTAAGTGTATTCAGATTTTGGAGGCACCTGTAAAATATGTAAAACAATGTTTCCACCGAAAACTTTGAAAAGTATCCTTGCTGCATCATGCAATAGCAAAAATTAGCCCAAAGAAATGGTTTGAAAGTTAAACCCAATGTAAAAATCTCACATGTAGAGCGGGTGGCTGTTTAGCATAATAACATTGTGGCACATTAAACTCTGGATCGCCCTTAGCAGGTTCATCAGACCATGGAGAACCAAAGGTCTTGTGAAGATTTTCTGATGAATTCAAATTTAACCCCAGTGTAGTAAGATCAATTCCAAGAGCAAGAGATGTCAGGTCAGGATCACTCATCCTGATCACACTTAACAAGCCAAGCAAACCAAATGGATCTGGTTGTGTGGTTTGAATAGACTTCATGCCCTGATCCCTAAAAGATTGATTTACAGCTGACATTTGTAGGCGGAACTGCGACTGGTTTTGATGCTGTTGATATTGCTGGATAAGCTGGTCGTATGAACCCATGCCAGAAACTGTATTTGGAGAATTTAAAGGCCTTAATCCAATACCAGGAGGTCCACTGGTCTAAAGCAAAAGACAAAAGCAATAAGAATGTCAGCACTCGGCAACTCCCACTGAAGCATGTAATTTCATTTTCAGAGAGCACCTCATCTCAGGAGACAAAATGAAAGAGAGGAGGGAATAGGGGCTTATTCATTATGAAACAAGCTCCCCCATTGATGAATAAAACTTGCACCTGTGAATGATAGGTTGAATGTGAAGATGGGAAAATATCTGATCCATGCAAATGGAGAAGATCCTGGTTGTTAACAGATGAAAAAGACACATTGCCACTACTGACTGAAGGAGCATGTTGTTGCTGTTGTGCTCGATGTGACGAATATGTACCCCCTAAGCTGAAGCCGGCCGACCTTCCCATCTGCAGATAGAAAGCATGGGAAGTTCAGATAAATGTACATAGATTTCTAAATATTTTAAAACAGTTCTTAGATCCATCAACGTTATTCAAAAGATAAGATTTCTAAATCTTTTATAACATGTAGCTCACAGAGAAGTGCTGAGATTGCATCATTGGTACAGCATTGTCATGAAGTTGTTCTTTCTGGTGCATATCCATAGCATAATCTGCATTACCGCCTGCCCAAATAATATGGTAAGAAACAAATATTGAAATCAATTAAGCAACTTTGACTCAACTCAGTAGTCAACACATGTAACCAAAAATAACTAGAAAAACGCAGCTCTAAATATATTAAGAGACAAGAAAGCATACTCACTAAATATATAATAGATAATGCAGATGCTTCTCTTGAAGCAGAAAGCATGGGTGCATATAAATATCAAAACCAAGTAATGAAACAATACTGAGAATAATAAAAGTACAGAGAGTAATAAAGCCAACACTGAAAGTAAACATGCATCCAGATCCAGAAGACCTTCCAAATAAATAGTATAAATTTCATTGAACAACCTCTCTCTCTAAGAAGACACTCTTTAACCTTCAAAATAGAAGACATACTACACCTTTGAATCCTGGTAAAGCTGGGAAATCTTCATTCTGTATGCTAAACTCTTGGTTTTGTTGAACAATGGGACTAACGCCAAGACCCTGTTTTCGTAAAGAACCTGAAATTTATTTGCTTATACCATTATTTATTGTTTAAGGTGCACAAATCAACCAAGCATAAAACACCATTTATCTTCTCTTACCCAATTGTCCTTGAGGCCCTCCAGCAGAACTAGGACGACTTGTCAGTTGAGGGAAGTCGTTGATGTCAAAGGGGGAACTATCATTGGTATTCACATCATTCAACATCCCCATAGAGTTCAAGGTACTTACTGCTTGAACATGGCTTTGGGAAAGTGGACCTCCAGCGCTGGGATAAGAATTTCCTAGCATAGAAATTACCTGTGGAGATCCTGGATCAAGAAAATTGTTAGGTACCAGTCTTCTCTATTTACATACTCAATATGGAGAAACATACAAACAATTTGATCATGCAATTCATATATATCTCAATAGCAGTTCTTTCAGTTGTTTCCAATCAGATTTTGCTACCATAGACAAAACATTCGCACATTGACAAAGGAAATGGCGTAGTTACACCTGAGCCAACAAATTTTAAGCAGGAGAACAAGAGCAATACGCTCACCAGAAAGCATGCCCCCACTATCAAGTCTAAAAAAAAGTAAAAAACCGGGGGGTTGCTGCCAGTGTTGAGGACACCAGTCCACCATACTAGTCCATGATTCTCAATATAGCCTAATAATGTCGTTTAGAGGGATGCTGCTATAACATAGATGGTTAAACAGGTTTGGTTGTGGAATGTCACAGGAACATGGGAGACATCTGATGGCAATCAATAGGAAATCTTCAAAATACAATCTTATAAATAAAAGATATCGACTATAAACATGTTTGCATTCATAATAATTTCACGTCGTAACAGCCACAACCTATAAATCCCAGAAAAAACTAACATACTCCAAATCCCGAAGACTCCTTGTAATGTATAGAGGCTGTTTCTGGATTTAAACCCAATATACGGCTCGCCCTCTTTCAGAAATAGTGTAATAGGGAAGGTTATATGCTCATAATTATGTTGACTAATAACTGCGTAGTCTTGTATTTATTACTCTTCCTACAAATATATGCTCCGCTTCGTAATTCAACACATAAAATCCACTATATGTATCTCGATCTATCTAATTTTCAGACATAAATCGCAATTGAAAGAAAACCCTAAAATGCTTGAAATCTTACTACAAGGAATCTCAACAAGGAAAATAGTTGAAACTACTCTCAAAAATTACGATTTTCTATTGTTTGGTGGCTGCCTTGCTTAGAGCAATAGCCGCGACCTAAGGAGTCAACTCCAGATGAAATCAAAGAATAGCTGACCCTAAATCCTAAACCCTAAACCAGAGACGCTAGATGGCCTCTATTGCAAACTCTAGAAAACAACAAAGTGAAGAATCATGAAAACATGGAATAAAGGGGAACCTAAAGTCTTCGCGTTCTCACGAACTCGTAAAAAAGAGGAACATACCGACGGGGACGTAAAAATGTTATGTTCTAGTAAAAAGGTAGAGAATTAAATAGGGAATGAGGAAGCGTTATTGGGGCAATTTTGTAAAACCCTTACACTAAGAAAAATGTAACTGAAAATAATTATAAGGGTTTTAATTGAAAAAACTTAAAAGATTAAATAAATAAATAAGAAAAAGATAAAAACAGAATAGGAGTTGGCTGAATAGAATACACACTTTATCTCAGCAAATTTTCATGAAGTGAAGTTTCTCAACAAAACATAGCACCCCAAGGATTAAGCAAGCGATGTGGGACTTCCCAACACCCACCACCGCACCATCAGATATCTTCCTGAAGAGGCTAGCCTACCAGAATAGGCAATTTACCATGATGGACTCCAAACTTTGATATCATGATAGGAATTAAGCACAAGAGAGTTCAACCTAAAAGACTAGTTCATTAAATGAGAGAGTCTCATGGCTTAAGTACCACATCATGTCATCCCAATTAAGACTCCTAATATTGTCACGGACTTTGAGGGCTAGTATCGACGACGAATTCACTGTATCGGCACTAAACCAATGGTAACCCTTTCTTCGAGACGTTTCACTCATCTATTAGTGTCGACTTTGTATCTTGGTCCAACCAATAGGTAGGCTTTTCAGTGACCCAAATCTCAATGAAAGCACCAATTGTACGGACTTAAGCACAAAAGGAAAGTCAAATCCAAGAGACTAGTTCCTTATGTGGGAGAGCTTAATGACTTAAGTACCACATCAAGTAGCTCATCCTACTCAGTGTGGGAATCCTAACATACCATGTTAGATTTCATTCCAAAACCAATTGGCTTTAAATGAAGTTGCACGATAATGATATAAGCAAAACCCCAAGAATTGAGACAAGTTATGTGGGACTTCCCAACATCAAAGAGGCTCTAAAGAAAAGATTAAATAGAAAAAAAAAATATTAAAACAAAAATAGAAAAGGTAACACTACGACAATCAATAAGAGGTCTTATTTGAAAAGGGTTAAAAGACAAAAAAATAAATAAAAAGTGAAATTTGAACGAGCGACAAGCATGATTCTCTTATCCCACAGAAACAGCTTTGATTCAGGGCCCAAATGAATTTTCTGATCCCATGTTGAAGACACTCCTACTTGCACAAAAGATTGTCACACTCTCCACAAAAGTGGTCGCACCTGCATCCTGCTATCTGATCATCGACGTGGTCAACATCATGGGTGGTAGGTCACTAGGTCAATAGTTCAACCAGTGAGTAACTTATTGAACCACACAAACCAGTACACATTAAATATTAAATTAAATACAAAAGATGATATATTTAAGTTATACTTTCCATATATTACTAAATTAATTAATTTGGCTCAGTGGTTTTCTCTTATCTCACAAGAGGGGCATGGGGTTGATCCCCCTCAAGACCAAAATCTTTAAATCCTTTACTTTGGACACGCTCAGCCACACAGTTCATCAGCCACAATATTACAGGTTTAGAGACAATGCAGGTCAGCTTCGGCAACATGTGCATTTGGAGCACGTGTAGGTCACCTTTGCGAATGGAGAGTTCAATTTCAGAAAATGTAAATAATTGATCTGGCTAGTTTATTATGTACGGTTGGGTCAAGCCGACTGAAAAGATTGCTATTAACTACTTAAACTTTACAACACGGCAGTTTTGGCACTTGTAGCTTTACTGAGTTTTGGGAGATAACGGTTTACCTCATGTTTAAGTTTTATAGGAGTAAAGAAATTTATCAAGTGATAGAATAAACTATTCTGAAATGTTGCATGGAATATAAATAAAATGTTACTGCTTATTGTAAAGAATCCCAAATCAATCATTAAAAAGTCAAAAGAATAGAATGGAATTAGAAAACAAATCTGACTCTTTAAAAGAAGCACGTGATTTTTAAAAAATATATGGCAACATGTGAGATTTGAGTGCTTTTTCCAATTCTAAACACAATCTTCCTAATAAGGCCCAAGTCGAACAGGACCCACACGCCCAAACCACAACCATCTCTGTAATTTTCATTTCAAGAGATGCAAACCCAACCCATACCTGGGACTCCTAAGACACAATATCCGTGACACGCAAGGTAGCCAAAAGGAGAAAAACAGCCACAGCTATGTTTCTTGTGGCTTTCACAACCTGTGATGCCATTACAATTGCATTTCTGTTGCAGCCAATATTTAACAACAGTAACCAGGATGCCGGCTGAAAAAGCAGATTATGTTGAGACATCTCTGATGTAACTTATATGAGACTAAACTAGCACGACGGCTCCAGGTTGCATGAAGGTATGGGGAAATTGCAGCTTTAACCCTTGTGCAAAGAGACTTTTTAGATTAAAACAAATTACCCAACATGTCACAACCAGTAACTTGTAAAACCAATACGCTTGACAATTGATGGTGCAAAGAAGGCATCATAAAACAGCATCCAAGAAATTAAACTAGAAAGAGAGGAAAAGGTATCCCTAAAAAGAAGTGTAGCAGTAAATCTTGCTGCACAAAAATTTATATGTAATCAAAGTAAAAAACGACATCATTTAAGTCAAAATTTGCAACAAATCAATGTATAAATCTCTTTATATGAAATTGACACCAAGTATGAAGAATAATCTCACTATAAATCCCTGGTAAAAAAAATATTTTCACACCATTAATGCAGTTGTAACAATAAAAATGCATACCTTGTGGAAGCACACCACTCATTAATCGATTCTGTCCTTGCATACCTAAACCACTGGATCCACTGTTTGCACCCAAATTTAGACGAGACGCAAGAGCAGGCACAGACAATCCTCCACCAGTCCTTCCGATATTCCCTCCACCAACCATGTTTCCCACAGAACTAGTGATTCGAGGACCTGCATTTCCCAAAATTGGGGACACTCCCAATCCTGGAACAGCATTTCGGTTACCAATTGCACCAGATGTAGGAAGAATCCCAGGAATAGAACCACCAACTCCATTTGTGCTACTACTAAATCCAGGGTTTCCTACAACACTTATACCTCCTCTATTGGTGACTCCTGAATGTCCATGGGTGCTTCCATGAGATAGCTGCAAATATAATGGGGACAGATGAAAAACAAGTAAATAGCATACTAAAAAATAGAATGACAGAATGAGAGGTGAGAATACAGACAAACATTCAATTGTTACACTCAAACATGCTTAAAACCAAGAACACATAACATGAACACATACCTGAGACAATGCAACTGGTAGGTTGTTGGATGTAAATCTTCCACTGGAAAGGCTTCCAGTTGGTTGTTGAACACCGCCCGATGGTACATTATTTATGGTAGAATTTCTCGACGTGAGTGAACCGGGCATGTTGGGAACATTAAAGCTCCCGTGAATATTGTGTAACCCTTGAATAGCTCCTGCAGCAAGAACCTATCAATTATACAACCAGACGAAAAGAAAAAATGAAGTAAATCCAGTAAAAGCTCCCCACCAGTGTGATGAAAAATTGGGGAGGCTGCACCAGACTGACCAGAAAATGATGTCGCAAAAGATCGTCCGGCACCATCTGGAAGATTTGAAGCAGAGCCATTCAGAGAAGACTGCAAGGAAAACTCTGCTAGGATTAAAAATTAGGATAGGCATGCTAAAAAAATAAAATATATAAGTGGCAAAGGGAAATCAACATCTTATGATATGTATAATATTATAGAAAAGGCTGAAATTTTAAAAATTATTGTAATTTGCTAACCATGCACAGAGGAAAGTGTCAGCAGTAAACAAGCATGTAAAAGATTTCGTAAAATATATTTTAGATAAAATGATTAAGAGTGTTTGAATAGTAAAGATGAATTGAGGACTCCTGATGGTCCTATTATGCTCCAATCATATAACAGTCTTCGAATAGATGTCACTGTCCTTTTGTTTGTCAGGCAGTTTAAATCTCCAAAATCTCTTTCATCAAAATTTTGGCAAAACATTCTAAAAAATGGTATGTACTAAAATCCTTAAACACCACAAAAGTTTTATTAAAAATGGCTGTTGATGAGTGGAGACATATTTTCACCGTGTACCCTTTTAAAAAAATCAAAAGCACCATGCTTGTATGCAATGCATCAAACACCAAACAGAGCAATTACTAGAAATGTCAATGAGTTGAACATGAATGAAATGAAAATATATTAAGATGAAATGTGCAACTCAACCGAGAACGGAAATCGTATAAACCTCAATATAAGTCATCTACTTCAATTTAGCAAGAGAAAGGTCAAAATTCTTCCTCAAAAGAAATCAAAATACAACATTACAACAGTTTAGTAGGCATGACCAAGGAAGAGTGAAGGGAAATATTAAGTACTGAAAATAATCACCGAGAGACAAAAATGAAACAAAGATGGGAAAGGGAGAAGCTTTCTGGGACATAAGGGAATACATTAAGTAAACCCGACATGGCATGAATTTCACAAGGTCAAGCCAAAAATCATCCCTTGCTGAAAATGGTCCTCCTTTGTATTCAAAATCCTCAGAACAATATGAGAAGTGTTTCCTTAACAACCTAAAATAACATGACGTAAAAGACAATATTAGACACAATACAATACAGTAACTTCTAAGTAACCAACAATAAAAGAAAAAAAAAAAAAAAAACTAAACCAAACAAGCGAAAATGAAAAAGGAAGTCACATTTGACAAGTTCTCCCATTAGAATCCCGTTTCCTTCTCCAAACTAACATGAAAGTCATCCATGTTTTATCATGTTTGTTTTTCAGTTGAAACAGCCCAAACCTCACCTGAACTCAACTGACCAAGACGTAAGCTGAGTTCAACTACAGTTTGGATTATTCCAAATGAAAAACCAACAGGGAAAATCCCTAGTAACTAAACATGCTGCTCTATAAATCCAGGTTATTTCTCCAAACAATTAACATGAAAACGTCCACAAACTTGAATAAAAACAAAGAAACGAGGTAAAACTTGCAAAATGTACTAACATTATGAGTTTAACAGGCATGCACTATTAGGGTAAAAGTTGAATATTCATTGTCCAATCAAACATCATCTTAAGTATGACTTTTATGGTTATTATTAAAAACACTAACAAATTTATCACTATGGTTTGTAATTGGGAAACAACATAAAAACCCTTTATATGGATAGTGAATATAATACTTATTCTAAACAATATCTTAAATTGCAGCTGTAATTTCGTCTCAATCCTTCATTTCGTGTTAAATCGCAGGCAAAATAAAACCTTCCTTATATCTTGACTCTATATTTTATTTACTTTCTGGCATCAAGGTATAAACTGCAGTTTCACCTAGAATAGACCGATATTGGAGTTGCAGCCACATCAACCCACAATTGTGAAGTGATTCCTATGGTTACAAAAAGGCCACAAACAACTACAATGCAACCATTCTAAATGTGTCAGATTTTGTTTTAAAAACATAAAACCACAGATGGATTCATCACAACTCATGTCACAATAGTCCCAGCACCCGCACTCCCACCAGCCACAATTTGCACTTAACAGAAAAACTTCGACTCCAGACTCAGTTTAAAAACAAGGAAGAAAAAGAAACGAAGGATACATATTTCAACTCCCCCATATTTCAACTCCCCCGTTCACTAATCAAAAGAAGAAACACTCCGCTAAGCTTATCCATAGTAATTATATGCAAACCCTAAATCTAACTTAATTTCCAACTATGTATCGCATTTCTTCATATAGACACCAAGGCGGGAAAAGAATAAATTCGAAGCAGAAACCATTGCGGACACAGTGATAACAAGTTATAGAAAGTTAACCGCGTTAAATTTTTTGCAATTGCGTATTCCTCAATCATTTCACATCTTACACCAAACAAGCAAACAGCATGTAACATTACACAACGAAACAGCGCACACTACCAAGCATTGGCAACACAGGGAGCGGTTTCAGTTAACAGAATCAAATTAGGAATAACATAACCTACGCCGAAATTCGAAGCTGAAGTTAAATAAAAGCGTGCAGAGTTAGGAGTGAGGCAAAAAGTGTTGGGAGGATCTAAAGCAAGAAAATGATGAAGTGGAAACCGTAGTGGATCGAAGTTGGACGAGTCGGGATCAAGTCGGAGAGGAAGAGAGAGTACCTGAGAAGCAGATCAGAGCTAGTTCTGAGTCAAAGACCAAGTTCGGGTGCCCTAAATCGGAACCAGAGAAAAGAAAGTGAAAGATACAAAAAGAAGAAGAGAGAGAAAATTAATGGTTGGGGTTGGGTTGGGTTTTTATAAAATCATTTGGTGCAAGATGTGTAACTTGTGCATTCTGTTCCAAATATAGGGTTCCCAATTGAAATCACCTTGGGCCTAATTTGTAATCTACTTTTTTATTTATGTGCACAAAAAGCTATATATTATTTTGAATAATGTTCCTAAGAAAAATTACTCACATATAGATACAAATTTTGAGTCAATCTTATAATACATGTGGACTGTGATTAAATTTTTTTTTATATTATTATGGTGTGAAGTTATTAATTCACCACCTTATCAGTTAAACAAAACTGAACAAATATTTGAATATGTAGTGAAAGCCAGTACAGTTATATACTTTTTTATTTTCATTTCTAAAGAAGACTATTTCTGTTTGTTTTCATAGACATTATATACACAATATTCAAAAAATGACAATTAATAGTGTGAATCAATAATTAGATATCTTTATTTAATCGTTTTTACATGTTATCACTTAATAATTATAAAAAAAATTTGTATATATGCACTCTGTTACAAAGTTACATTATATACACACGTTATTATAAAATATATATATATATATATATATATATATATATATATATATATATATATATATTATAAACAGACGTGACAATCCTACTAAAATATTGGTATATAAATTAGTCAATACATTCAAATTAATTTCATATTTTTGACAAGACAAATAAAGTTAACATTAAAAGTGGGCTATACCTTATTTTGGCATTTTTTTTTTGTTTTTAGTATTTTAGCATGTGTATAACGCAATGTAATTTTTTTAATGAGTAAAATTTATATAATTATTTTCAAAATGTTGTATTACTTTCTCAATGTTTACCATATATGAAAAAAAATATTGAAAGCAAATAGAAAGAATAATTGTTATTAATTAATAATTTGTAATGGAGAAAAATGTATTTTTTTCTTTCTCAATTCATCATGTTTTATCATCATAAATTTTTTAGATTTTTTTCAAAATGTTTCTTTTTAATTATATTACGAGGAAAATACATTTTTTTACATTATCACTGCTGATGTTTTTTAAATTATTATAAGATTTTTAAATAAAAATAAATAAAAACATGAATAGTCTCATTTTGTTCTATTACGGTATATGAAAATAAACTTCAAAACATTAACTTGTATTATGTATTACGGAGAGGAAATGGTAAAAAAAATCAGTTAGGGTTAGGTTTTTATTTCTAATTAAAATATATATATATTTTAAAATTTTACAAAATATTATTTTTAATATTTGAAATTAAATGGTATTAGTGAAGTTGATGATTGATGTGGTTAGGGTCTTTTATCACTCTTTACCATCTTGTTTATAATATTATCATCATTTCAAACAACTAACTTTTAAGTATGTAATATTTTATATATATATGAGGTTGGTTTTAATAATAATAATAACAACTAATTATAGTTAATATTGTTTTTGTGATAAGGCTTGAATTAAACAGAAGGTCATTACACTCAAGTTACTTGTAACATGTTTAGGCTCGACATGCATAACCTTTATTTACATCCTCTTTTACTAAAAACACCTCCTCTAGCTTAGGAGAGTACAATGATATAGCAAAGTTGATGATCCAATTGATTACCATGATTATTTTCTAGAAAGGTTGTTAAAGACTTTAACATTTATTCCTCAAACTAAAATTTTGTTATCTTTCAACACTAACATTTTTCACTTTAGTCTCACTTCCAAAATCATACTTAAAAGTGTAATAACTATAAATTAAATCCTAACATGTAGTATAAAAACATTAAACATAATCCGACCATCACACTTACTAGGAATTTATGCGTTTTGATGATCAATTACAACTAGTGGATGTATATAAAGTGTTTAAATTCACCTACATCTTCTAGTTGCTCTTAAATCTTTGAAAATATTTAAATCTTTATTTGTTTATCAAGTTCTTCATTGTTTATCCACAACTTATAAAAATCAGTTTCATCATCCAACCAAAACATTTGAAGATAACAATAGTAAATAACAAAGGAAAAGTATCTACAACTGATGTTGTTACACATCCTAATTCCATTGAATGATGGATCTCTCATTCGGATGTACAATATATCTTCAAGCAATAATGGAGATTAGAAAATTAATATTCACAAATATATCGATTTAAAATTGTTCAAGAGCAAAGACTTCGCTTTTCAAAAACTATTGAAAAATTAAAGTCTCAAGATGAGATCAAAGACAAATTTTATCTTGAATTAATGTTGTGCACCAAGTGACAAATAACAAATAATAATAATGAACAAATTATCGAGCTGATAAGAGGAATCACACTTGTTGAAGACGAAGTTCAAAAAATACACAAAGATGAAAATGAAAGAATCGTCTTTTATATTGAGCAATATAGTCGTTAAGTCACTTCTAAAGTGTATATTGTTGCAGATTCCAATAAGTCGTTTAACTATCCCTTATATAAAAACATAAAATGGTTACAATAGAAAACTGACGAACTAAAATCAACATATGTACAAAAACTAATGATTCACAATATGATTTAACTTTGAATCGCCAAATGACCTTATTAGACAATATTTACAACATACAATATATATATA
>Ga0099825_1006440_pt1 | contig 14678 bp, 13 predicted proteins | sample SiratroredBW_FD_76838 | JGI IMG/M metagenome (GOLD analysis project Ga0099825, IMG submission 76838) | Root nodule microbial communities of legume samples collected from California, USA - Siratro red BW | ecosystem: Host-associated > Plants > Roots > Nodule | place: USA: California | collected... | reverse complement strand
TTTTTTATTTTAATTTAAACAATAATCCCCTCAACCATTTTATTGTTTAATTTCAAATTAACTTCACATTTGTTTCAATTTAATTTCAATTATTTTTATCAATAATTAAAACCACTTTTGTAAGTGTGTATTTATTTTAGTTGCACATTAGCAATACATCACACCTGCCAAATAAAACAGAAGAGGAATAGATGGAGAATATTAACCCTATTAAAATCCTACAATATTCTCACTATATTAATTAACTTATTAATTAAAATATTATATGCACAATTTCATCTAGTAAATTAAGACCGTGTCCTCTTTTCACGATTTTATTTAATCTTATATTAAATCGTGGAATAGGGCCATGATTTCTTTACAATGATATTGTGTCTCCTATGCACGATTTACCCATATCCAAAAATAACTAAAAAAATACACCATTTCAGAAATTTTAAAAAAAAAATTACACCAATTTGAGAAATTTGCCCAATATTAAACAGATCATATGTTTCATAAGGTGACATAAAAAAAGTAAAAAAAAAATGATATTATCTGTACTAAAATTTAAGGTTATGATCTTAAATGTGAAATTATATTTCAAACTTATCCAAACTAAAACGCCTAATATAATTATAAATTGTTTTTTTTAAATAAATTATTATTTAAAATAATTAGAAATTGATTGCATAAGAAAGATCATATTTATTGTTGTGTAGTTATTTATTGGATCAACATTGTTGGGCTTTTTCGCATAGAAAGCCCATATTAAAAAAAATCTTCATGAGTTTGGACTTTGATATTTTTTATTATTTTATTAATAATGATACAATAACAAATCGTCATTTCGTATGTATTAAGAATTTTACAGAAAATAGTATTAAAAATAAAAAATTCTATTATCATGATTTTATATTCATTAAAAAAATAAAATTTATTTATTTCAAAATATATTTTATTTTTCTTTCCTGTTATTAAAGATAAGTTTAGAATAGAAGACAAGTAACAAAACTGGGAGTCTATGCAATCAATTATTCAAATTCCTCCACATAATTTCTGCACTATAAAAGTTAAATATAAATTTATGATATAATCTCAAAATTTTCCTAATTTTTAAATGATTCTTTACATAATGCAATATATAACAATGCTTAAACATATTTAGTAATTTGTGGAACAAACTTTACATATTTTAATTTTTACGCCACATAATAACGAGTACTTTTAACTTTAAATAAAGATTCAAGGGTAACATCCGTTTTTTAATTCTTGTAAAATTAGAAAACTTCATTTCTCATTCTTATAAAGTTGTTAAAATTTTCAAAATTATAAAGATACCATTATTATTGACGGATCTAATGTTTACTAATGAATTTTACAATAAAATATATTTTTGTCTTTATAAAATTATTATCGTTCATTTTTATTTCTCAAAAATGTGAACAATTCTTTAGATTTTTCAAAATTACAAATGTGTTATTATTATTAACAGTTAAAGATATTAAATATTCTACTTATTAAAACGTTTAAAATCACAATAAAATAAATATTTTTGTTAAAAATAATATATATTTTATTTATACATATAATTTATTCATGATTAAGATTCACAATTTATAGGATTTAAAGTTCTTAGAATGTGAAAATTTATACCAATCTTCCCCATAAAAGTTATCAACTAAACATTAACACAAAAGAGAAGTTTGTAACACTTAAAAAAAATCATGTTTGAAATAAAGAATGTTAAAACAACTTCATTTTTATTATAACAATTACAATTGCACATAAGAACTAAACATGTATAAAAATCCTCAATTTTGCGTGTTTGCGTTTTCAATTTCAAACATTTGCGTCAGTGAGCATTTTTTTAGTTTAGTTCACTGACTCATAATTCCCAGGGCTATGGAGGAACTAAACTCTGGTTTCTTCAACCCTGCAATTTTGGATTCCCTCACTGAGGATTCTCTTCACGAAATCATGGGCAGCTACAATGGCTTCTGCAACGCAACGCAATCCCTTCTAACCGGGAAAGGCGATCTCTTCGTTGGTCCCGACTTCATTTCTCACGTTCACGCCCTCTGCAAACACCGTCTCCATTCCCTCGTTCAAGACCACTTTCTTCGAGTCCTCGAGGTACCCGACAATTTATTTCACCGATAGTGGTCCAAAGTTTGGAAATTTATCGACTATTTTGGTTGCAGGAGACTTTTGAACGAAATGGGGCATCGAGATTTTGGCGCCATTTTGATCCCTACTCTCATGTTGGGGGTTTGAACAAGAATGATGACCTTGATGTGAGTGTTTTTGATCCTTACTTGACTTCTTTTTATCTTTTCTTTTCTCGTTGTGGTGAGTGTTTAGTTGTGCTTCGTGAATGGTTGAAACAGATTGACGAGGATGAGATTCAGAGTGTGTTGTATAATGCTTTGGAAGAGGTTACTTTGGAGAAACAGTATCAGGAGAAGTGTCTTTTGATGTTGGTGCATGGTTTGCAATCTTACAAGGAGCAGATGTCAGAGGATAAACATGATTTTGAAGGAGAAAGAAATTACCTTACTTCTAAGTATCAATGGATTGTCGCTTCTGTTCTTATGGCCACACTTCCTCGGCATTTCCCAGGTTTGTTTCACTTTGATAGGTTAACGATGGTTTGTTATAAGTAAAGTGGTTGCTTAAATTTTGAAAACTTGTTTACAAATCTCATGGTTTTCACCATATGTGTACTTTTATGTCAAAGTTTGATATGATTAGCTCTAATATACTGGCTACCATTGGTTAGCTCCTAATGCAATATTTTGAGCTCTTGATCTATTTTGATTTGTCTCTTTTAAAGCGAGTAACTGAGTATGAGTCAATAAGTAATGTTTTTCATTGATAAAAAAAACAATGGTTGATGTTCCAACTACATCCATGATTTATAAGCTTCTTTATGTAATATTTACCCACCAATGATTGAAATTTGTTACTTTACCTTCTAAAAGTGAGTTACTCACTTTAGAGAAGGCACTTCCTTTTTTGACCTTTGTGAGAACATTGTAGTTGCTTGAAAGCTCTGCTTATTAAAAATACAGTTACTGTCTTTTCTGTTCGCATCAATTTCTCCTGCTTGATATTTTTTAAGGAGCTTACTGCTTTCTTCCCTTTTTGCCTTGTATGTTTTTTCCTGTTTGCAACTATTAGTTATACTGCATTGGTATTTTAAAAGAAAACTGGAGGAGTTAAGTACGATCATGGATGAAGAGTTCTGTGATGATGCATCTCAAAATAAGGATGGCATGGATTTAGATGAAAAAGGAAAAGTATGCAACAAGGTTGGTGAAATGGATGTTGATGAGTGCTATAGTGACCATAGGTTTTCGGAAAACAGTAGACTGGTGAAGAACATTGGAAAGGTTGTTCTTGATCTTAGAAATCTTGGATTTACTTCCATGGCTGAAGATGCTTATGCTTCTGCTATATTTTTACTACTGAAGGTGAGAATGTTTCTGAAATTCAAAATCCTGGCTTTTCCTGTTTTCCTCAATCTTATTTTACCAATTCGGCTCTCACCATTTTGTTTCACTTTTGTGTCTCTTTGTAAATCTAATCTTGGATGGAATTTGCCTTTTTCCTGTCTGAATGGCAGGCAAAAGTAAATGATGTAGCTGGTGATGATTTCCGGAGTTCTGTTTTACAATCTATTAAAAGCTGGATACAGGTTTGTTATGCATATAGAATTTCACCCTAATTATGCTATAGTTTTCAATTGTTGTTTTTATAATTACATTGAGACATAATTTTGACTCTAATTACATTATGAATGTGAATTTTGCATCAGATTATAATAATTAATGTTGTAGTACATTTCATCATTTAGATAGCACTTAGCTATTTCTTATTTTTCGATGTTGGGAATTGATAAAAGAGACTGGTCAAAGGATGCCCAACCAGCCAAAAACATTTCCCATATCCAGTCTTGTGAATATGCCACATACAAGTTTCACTCCACTTGTTTTGTTAATAGCATTTTTTGCTTTGTTAGTAGTGTTGCATCTCAATTCTTACATAACTATGATTTCTTTCCTCATGATATATTATGCTAAATTCATTACCTATACCATACATGATATATACTAAATTCATTACATATACCATATATATATGGATTCAATTAAATAATATTTTATTATGATGCTTTGCTTTGGCCAATCATTTGTTTTCACAGGAACAACCCAATTTACATGCTTTATTAAAATATCAATGTTCATATGCATTAAGTCTAGTAGATAAAAAGTATCTGCACAGTGCATACGAGTTCCAAAGTCATTCATGGAAGAACTTTTTTTTAGACCCTGGTTATATAATTCTGAAAATTTGGCAGTCACTGCACTTTATCTAAAATATATTTTCTGCCCATAGTAGCCAATTTAGAAAAAATGTACGCTCTCACAATTCTAACACAGTATGCTGGTAACTGGAATCCTTCAGGCTGTTCCTCTCCAATTTCTGCATGCCCTTCTTGTCTATCTTGGCGATGTAGTTAGTTATGAAAGTACTTCATCAGGTCTGAAATCACCTTTGGCGCCACAACCATCTTCATGCTGTCCTGGATTTAATACTCCCTCTGAAGGGCTAGTGAGATGGAAGTTGCGGCTGGAATATTTTGCATATGAAACACTGCAAGATTTAAGAATTGCTAAACTATTTGAGATAATTGTCGATTATCCTGAGAGGTACTTTATTTCTTGTTCTCTTTATTTCTTCTGGGTTTTCTATTAGAAAATTAATTATCCTCTTTTATTTCTTAACAAATTGAATCAACACCTTTGACTAAAACATATTTGTGGTTATAGCTTCCAGTCATAGCAGAGAGATTGACAATTGTTCTAGGATTTAAGATTTTATTCTAGAAAGGAAGTTGTTTCTGTTTGTCTGAACAATGAACTTTGAATTTGAATTATCAACTCTTTCTTCTAGCAGTTGCATGCTTTAACTTCGGTTTTGGTAACTTTCAAGCTCCAACATTTAGCACTTATGCCATTTGACTTGTCTTAACTAATTAATTATTTTCTAGACTGTGGCTTGTTTGTTCATGCATGTCTTCTGATAATTTATTTTCTTTTTCTCTCTACTAATTATGGAAGCTCTCCTGCAATTGAAGACTTAAAATTGTGTCTTGAATACACTGGACAGCATTCAAAGCTGGTGGAATCATTTATTTCAGCACTGCGATATCGCCTGCTTACTGCAGGTGCATCAACCAATGATATATTACACCAATATGTTTCAACTATTAAAGCACTCAGGACAATAGATCCTGCAGGTGTTTTCCTTGAGGCAGTTGGTGAACCCATAAGGGATTATTTAAGAGGAAGGAGGGATACCATAAAGTGCATAGTAACTATGCTCACCGATGGGACTGGTGGAAACTCAAGTTCATCTGGAAATCCTGGAGATAGCCTTCTTGAAGAGTTGAACAGAGATGAAGAAATTCAAGAGAATGCTGGTGTTGATGATGATTTTAACAGTGATGATAGGCAAGCCTGGATCAATGCCATGCGGTATATCTGTGTTCTGGATGATGATCAGTTGCCTTTAAATGTTCTTTCTGATATGATATGCCTGCCATATTATAAAATCACGTTTCTTTTAATTGCCTTTTCCAAGCAGATGGCAACCTGACCCTGTGGAAGCAGATCCATTAAAGGGAAGCAGAAACCAAAGGAAGGTGGACATACTTGGGATGATTGTTGGCATAATTGGTTCGAAAGATCAATTAGTTCATGAATATCGAACTATGCTTGCTGAGAAACTTCTAAACAAATCAGATTATGATATTGATTCAGAGATACGTACTCTAGAACTCCTGAAGGTATTTATTCAAATAAAAACTCATGAAATCTGGTTGTTTGGTAGGTGTGGAGTTAATGTTTTATTACCTTTTTGTTGTATCCATTCATGTTTTTGTGTTGGTATCTAAACATTTATTAATGCTTTTTGTTTTTGCAGATACACTTTGGAGAGAGTAGCCTACAGAAATGTGAGATTATGCTCAATGACCTAATTGGCTCAAAGCGAACCAACAGTAACATCAAAGCTACCATAAATCAGCAACCTCAGACAAGTAATTTCCAAGTTTAAATTTCCCATGTTTGTGATCTTTGCCGGCAACAATTTTAACTATTATCTATCTTTAAGCCCTTTTCATAAACAAATTGGTGATGCTCCCTCAGGTGTTGAAGTGGGAGACAGTCCAATATCCATGGATGTAATTTCTGCCACTATCATATCTTCTAATTTCTGGCCTCCAATACAGGTTTGCAGTCAAAATCATCTTATTGATTCTTTTGAACTTTAGTTAATGAGCAGATAAATGATTTATTTATGTCATGACATGACATCTATTTCTCACTAGGATTGTGTATTCTCAGAAGAAAGTGCCAAAAATTATTTTTCAATACACTTCAATACATCTATCTCACTTCTACTTGAGATGCAGGAATTATGTTGGTCCCTTTCTTCCATAATGCCTTAACTTTGTAAATCAAATCAATTTTTTACACAGTTTATCCTCATAACTTTTCTTTTTGTCCCTACCTTTCCTGCTATTATCACTCATTTTTCATTGTTGTGATCATTATGCTGAGGCAAATTTATACTCTCCAAATGTAAATGTAATACTCACGTCCGAAACAATTTTCTGCAACAAATATTGTATTTTTTTCTCTAAAAAGGTGAAGTAGAAAATAAAAACACAAATAAAATCAGGTTTTTGATGTTGATTTTCAAGCAGTAACAATTTCTGATTTGTGATATTACATATCAGTTCTCTCTTCTAGAAAGTTGAAGCAACTTGGCCTACCACTTTTTGTTTTATTTTGAGTTGTGTTAAACTTGAAACATAAACCAAGCACACTATGATAACATAATCTAGCTGCTGATAAAAAAAAAATCTAGCCTTTTTCAATATAATGATTTGTTGGACTAGAATAGATTTTTAGTAATTTCATTGTTCTGCAAAACTGTGTCTGTACTATTTTAACTTTGAAGAGATTTACAGGACGAACCCCTTAATCTGCCTGAACCTGTTGACCAGCTCCTATCTGATTATGCAAAGAGATTTAGTGAAATCAAAACTCCTCGTAAGCTACAGTGGAAAAAAAGTCTTGGAACCATCAAGGTTAGTTGCTCTATATTTTCGGTCTGCGGATATTTGACAGTTTTTGAACTCGATGAATAATGATTCCCCTTTCTCACCTTTTACTGTTTTACCTCTATTTGCTCCTAATATTACCATTTTCTACGGTTCAGCTGGAGTTGCAGTTTCAAGATAGGGAAATGCAATTCACAGTGGCCCCTGTTCATGCATCTATCATTATGAAATTTCAAGATCAACCAAGGTATCCTTAGCAATTTTCGCATACCTTTAGTCTGTGGTTTTGGTTGTGTAGTAATATTATATTGTATTTCTTTTTTCAGTTGGACTGCTAAAAACCTTGCAGCTGCTATTGGGATACCTGCAGATGCTTTAAATCGGAGAATAAATTTCTGGATAAGCAAGGTGGGTCTGATAGACCACTTCTGCAAATTTTCTTGTTCTTTTTGGTATCACTGTTTTGCAGCATGATTATTTGTGGAGACAAATATTATTATCTTTTTTGTGTTAACTAACTTATGATGGATTTTTATAACAAAAAATACACTTTTTACTATCGAAGTTCATTTACGTATGATGATTTCTAATTTTTCGATGACATGAGTTGCTGTTCATTGAGCACAATTTCACGGCTGTGAATTTTCTTTTTTAAAACCATGAAGTCTTAAGTTCAGTAGTGAAGTTGAAACTAAATACTTTTTCTGTCTTTTCTTATACCCAGGGAATCATAACGGAGTCGCAAGGGGAAGATTCCTCTGACCATGTATACACCATTGTGGAAAACATGGCTGAGACAAGTAAGAATGGAGCCACTACTGGTCCTCAGGAACTTCTAGGAGGTGACGAGGAGGAGGACAGATCTGTGGCCTCTGTGGAAAATCAACTTCGCAAGGAAATGACTGTATATGAGGTACGTGGGATAAAGTAATGGTCAGTTGATAGTTATGACTTACTTTAATTATCCAATAATAAAAAAATTGACTTCCTAGACTTGACAATCCTTGCAATGTATGCTATTTAAATTTTAATCTTAGATGGCTAATATATGTTGTAGCAATTCTTAATGGATCTTTTACAACAAATAGGCTTTCATGCATGAGGGCAGGGAAAATATTTAATGAAGAAACACTCTAGAGAATGAATGTTCCTTGAATAAATAAATACAGTTCTTTATCATCATCAACCTGTTATTCCTAGTTTTGCCAGTATGAACAAATATGTTTTTTGCCAAAGATGGAACTTTTGGGGTGCACATGTATTTTCATTTATGCATCTCTAGGTATTTAAACACAAGGGACGTGCAATCCGTAGATTAGAACATGTGTAACTGATGAAGTTTCTATGCAGAAATTTATCCTGGGGATGCTTACGAACTTTGGTAGCATGGCATTGGATCGAATTCACAATACTCTCAAGGTAAGAATGTTTTAAACTTTTACCTCCTGATAAAAGGATCAGTTTTACACCTATACAAGTATTTGTATTCTGATACCATGATCCGATAGATTTAATCACATGGTTGTATTGCAGATGTTTTGCATTGCTGATCCCCCATATGACAAGTCACTCCAACAACTACAAAGCTTTTTATCTGGTCTGGTCTCTGAGGAAAAGTTAGAACTTCGGGATGGAATGTACTTTCTAAAGAAGTAGTTTGATTACAGAGTTGAAATGAAATGCTTTTGGTCACGGGCAAAAAGGTGAAATTTCTTCATGTGTTTCCAGAACCTGAATTTCATGAAATTGGTGTATATTTTTATTAACTTACTCGTAACATGTTTTTACTGATATGTTCATTACCATACATGATGTTCATGAATAGCTTCATCTTTGGAATTTACTGAACCAACAGCTTGAGCTCCATTCTTGGTGGCATCTGTGTTGTCCTGATGAAACTGCATCCTTTTTGTCAAGCGTTTGTTTGCAGACTTGGCTAGTCATTCGTGTCAATTTTATTTTGGTTATGCAATGGTAGTACCAATCTGAAGCATTCATCAAGTTGTTTTGGGATAACACTGTCCAAGATATACTAGATAATGCAAATTCAAGCACACCAAATATCATCTTTTGCTCCAGGAGATGTGGATTTGAAGACTTTATTGGCTTTCAACACATGCTACTCCTGGGTTTGCCAACCTTTTCCTAAAGCTTCCTCCTTTCTGATATTATCATCTATTCTAAACGAGTCACCTTCCGGAATGTAAATTTGTAGTATTTACTGCTAATAAGTTTAGATGATAAATTGAATCGAATAGGAAACAATATTTTGTAGTGTTTACTTCAAATATGTAAATTGATTAGTATGTTACTTTTTACGTAACTCATTAGACAGTAGAGTAAACATGAGCAAACTTGTAAGAAAGTCAAAAGCACAAAATATTTGCTGTACCATTTCATCGATTCAACTTAACCAGAAGTTACATTAAATCTCGGTGATCATTACCAGAACTACCTAGTTGTGTATGTCTGCTGCCCCAAATTATTAAATTAAGATTAATAATTAAAATATTTTAAATGAAAAAAAAATGTTGAGATAAAAGTTATGAGATGATAAAGTATCTTAAGATTTTAAGGAACAATTCAGTTCAACTCTCATGGCTAAGAAACTTCCGGGATTTTTTCGCTAGTACTTTTTCCTAACGCATCACTTGTCTGGTTTATATTTATTACAAAATGAATCCCTAATCAATGCTCATTCTACTTGTTTATTTACAGAATTATAATTGCAGAAGTCTGTTTATTACATGATTCAATACGCAATTATGAATGATTGTTAGAGTTATGTTTTCGGCACTATAAAAGTAAACTTCCGATTTAAACATGTAGCAAATAGACTTAAAAATTACAACTATGCAATATAACAACTTTTAAGTGTTGAATATACTAATAGACTTAATTTAATTCTTGAAGTCAATTGTTTAGACAGTTTCTGAATTTAAACTCTGAAAAACAACCCAATAAAGCAAAACAAATGAGAGACAAATTCTTCCTTCACCTCCATATCTTTTTGATGTACCTTCGTAACAAAATTTAATTTCTAAAGTATTCATATTAAAATAACTAAAATAATCTTGAGGTATCGTCCTATTGTCATTTGCAAAACAAAATATAAGGTGTTATCCAATTTATATTTAAAAAAAAATAATACACTACTAGTTATTATTTTCAAAACAAAATGACAACTAGATGAAATTCAACTACTCTAATCAATAATATCACTTATAAATTACTAACAAAGATCAACAATAACTTTTAAAAATATATACGAGTGAAGGATGGATGAGAGTTACATAGATAAAAAGGTAGAGAATAATATTAACTTTTCTAATTTTAAAGTAAGAATATATACGTAATTTTATATTTCCTATGGAGGTGAGACGAAAAATTCGTCGAGATGGAGTCATGGGTTTACAAAAATGGATGGGGCCAATTGTTCCAAACTGGATCGAGGTCCTTATTTAATTAAGGTTGAACCCTTGAAATTATCATTATTTCAGAATAGTCCTTGAAGTTTAAACTTATCGGTTGTAGGCATTAAACTGGAAATTTACTCGCACTGAAAACCTTTATTTTTATTCTTTTTAGGATCATTGAAGTGTTTTTGTTGAAGACAGTTCAATTTGTGAGGCACTTTACACTATACATAAACTTTGCAATGATAGCATTAACAACAGATTTATTAAGTATTGATGTTAATTACAAGGGATAAATAGTTTCCAGTCTGTTATATTGATTGAATACGACGGATAAAACATTCTTATTTCGTGAAATGTTTTTTTATCAAAGGTTCGAAGCTGGTTTTAACTCAAAGAAAATAAGATACTTGGGATGCCCGCATAATTAAAAGGAAAAAAAAAAATTGTATGGTGAACTGCACTATAATTAATTTCCATAAATTACAATAGAGAAGAGAAACAATACTTGTGATGTTTAATCGAAAAAGTAGAGAGTAGAGTATCATTTTAATTTATTTAAAGTATATATCATAAGAAATAAGCACAAAAACTAGTAAAAAGAAAAAGAAAAATCTCTATTTAAAAGTTAACATGTTAAACTTGACAATCTGAAATGAATAATGAAATGTCTTTTCCACCCATATTAACACGTAAAGCAATGAATGCAAAAGGAAAAAGAAAAGTTTGGAACCATAACACACAAAGCATACCTCTGCATCATCATCCGTGCATGTTTTGAGATACTTTGTATTTGGGAATTGGAACATGCCCCGACTCTATTCTACTAACATCTTCTAAAAGAATTGCGTAATGTCTCTTCACTTCCTCCACTGATTTATCACCAACTTCTTTCGCTATATGATGCCACCGATCTGGGGTGTCTTCATCATACAAGACCAATGCCTTCTCAAATTGTTTGTTCTGCAATCTTGTCCAAGAGGGATAATGTTGTTTTTTGTTGTTCAGGTTCAAGGAGTTTGAAGCCATTAATTAGACAGCTTCAAGGTGTACTTTCATTCCGTTTGAAAGATACAGAAGAAGAGAAATATTGAAGTATGTTTGCAATTATTGCACTTATCCTTTATTGAGGGGTGTAAACATGTACGTAAGTTGTGGCTTGAGTATAGGGTCAGTCGTGGATAACTTTGAAGAAACAAATATAAATAGATTGAACGAGTGACACATATCAATTCTGTTAATATCCTTATCTGAATGACACAAGTGCTGATAATACCAAAAGATATGAACGAATCTGACTGGTTACTGATTATATTTAATTTACATCAGTGCTATTTATGTATGAATATTGTTTTTCAAGAAAATATTAATTAGAAAGTTAAAAATATACGTATAAAATATGAGAAGATAAACTGTATGAAATTAAAAAAGTTATCCTTGATATAACTATTACTGTCGTCATTTGATATAGTTCATGTTCAATTAATTGAGGGTAACGTAAGTTGTTCATGGCTTCATATATGGTATAATATACGTGTAAGAGGCTTATTAACAATCTAATAATTGAAATAATGAACACAATCAGTTAATCACAACTCCAAATGCTAGAGCACTAAAATTAATTGATTATCTAAATGATGTTGTCATATGCTTAAATGGATTTTCTATACCCTTGAAAATTGCAAAACTAAGAGAAACACAAGTTCATACTTAAATAACAAAAAAGTGAAAAAACCAGACACACATGATCAATGAAGAGGGCAAAATGTGATGACATAGCGAGGTGCCACACAAGTCTTGAGCACTGAATCATCAGAAGCATAGCTATAAGCATTAGGGCAAACGGTCTTGAAGAGACGAGCAAACACAGTTGGCTTGCATCTTTCAGCAAACTCACCAGTGCAGCAATACCTATCTGACTTTGCTGCCAAACAAGCACTCTTGCACCCCACAACCTTCCCATTCCTCTCCACAACCAAGGCTGAAGGGCAATAAACATTCACGTTAGCTTCACAGCCAGCAACACCACAAGCTGCACCACCACCACTCAGTGGCTTCATTGACACGGGAAGGTTAAACCCATCAGCCAAACTAACATCATAGAAATGCATTGCTGATTTTGAGGTTCCAAGGGTCATTTCAACTAGGGTTGCAGGAGGGACTCCACCAATGCCATTGCATTGCAATAGGCCTCCACAATCTCCTGTCTCACAAGAACCTTTGCCTGTTTGTTGGTCGAAGAAACACCCTTGTCTGCCCCAGATTCTCCCTGACCAACCCTCAGGGACTTGGACAACAACCTCTTCACCGCTTCCAAGATAAAAGCCGCCATGCTTAGGTGAAGATTGTCCTCCATTGCCAAGAATTGCAGGCCACACACTTTCTTTGCAGTTGTTTACCATTATCAGTTGTGTCCCATCTGTTTGACATAGAGGTAACAAAAGATGGGATGAAAAATGGAAAAAATAATAATTAATGGAAGTAAATTATAAGAGAAAGGTGAGTATGAGTAAAACAGTTATAAACATTAATACCACAAATGACAATGTAAACATTAACACCATAACACCTGTGTTTATTTTTCTTTGAGAAAAACTGTCAACCAGAGACATGCAAACGTGAGCAATAAGTACACATTACGTTATTTATCTACAATTTTTCATAACAAAGCCACAATCACAATTTAAAACCATGTCTAAAACTTTAACTTGAACAGCTATTGCAAGAATTGAAGTACATAAGTACAATAGTTTTAAATTACATCTTTGGCCATTCTCAAGTACAAGATAGAATTGGATGATAAAAAATAAAGAGGATAGGAAACATACATAATGTAACGTAATGAAAGGATTAATGAGTCACATTTAAATTCAAGTAAATAGCTGATGATGAAGAAAAATGATGTGAAAAGCTTTCATGGGGTATGCATGGATTGTGAGTGAGGGAAGAAGATCAGAACCTGTGAGGGAGATGGAGACTAGAATGCAGAAGAGAACGAAGTAATGTGAGGAAGTAGGCATTAGGTTTGAGAAAGTGGAACTGTTTCTGCTCCTTCCTTCTTCAACTGTGTTGTGTTGTGTTTCATGGTGCTAAGTAGAAGAAAAAGCTATGTGATTGAGGTTCCTTGTTTTTAGCCATTTTCTAATTATGTTTCAAAACCGTTTCCCACTACTTTCACCTCTTATCCTTCTTGAGCAATTGATTTTTAATACTTGTAAAACAAAAATTAGGTAATGATTTTTAATTAGATGTGAAAAGAAAATTATATTAGTAGTTTATACTTCTATTCCAGAAATTTATGAAGATAAAATATTCTTTTTAAGCTTATACTACTATAGCATCGACCGTTTAAGTTTTTCCCAAAAGCTGAAAGGAAAATATATAATAAGTAATTAAAAATATCAAATAAGTAATTATGATTGTATAATTCTTCAATATATATTATTAAAAATATATTTATATTGTATTTATATAGTTTTACCCAAAAACTGAAATTTATCTTTAATTTAAATATTTTATTTTTAAAATACAAAGGAAAAAAATGTTCAATTCCGGTGTATTTTGTTAAATTTGATTTTAGTATTTGTACTTTCAACCTTGAATTAGTGCTTTTATTTTAAAAGATATTAATTTAGTATTTTTTATTTAAATATAATTAATTCAGAAAAAATTAAATTATTGATAGAATTTTATTGATGAAATTTTATTCATCGATAAAATATTATTATTAACGATTTTATCGATAAATATCATCCGTTATTAAATTTATCGACAAAATCGACGAATTTATCTTGATAATACTGACGAATTCAAAAATTTGTCAATAAATTTATATACCAAATTTAAATGTTTTTAATATATTTATCTCATTAATAATTTTTATTTTTTTATAGTGAATATTTAATGATGTTTTTATTTTATTATGATAAGATTGAAAGGATGAATATATATTTCTTAAAGTTGGAAAACTAATCCATCAATTTGAAATTACAAGTATCAAAATAAAATTTAATAAAAATAAAACTATAATAAAAAATATATAAAAATAATTATAAAGATTTTAATATTTGTCTAATTATACAATAAAACATTTTTAATTTTACAGGTAATATATATATATATATATATATAGATAAACACAAAACACT